>JAEEGG010003064.1_pt1 | contig 42111 bp, 25 predicted proteins | sample 9134161 | NCBI WGS metagenome assembly JAEEGG01 (sample SAMN16246543, study PRJNA631951) | gut metagenome | biome: gut microbiome; feature: rumen; material: CR-attached | host: Bos | place: Iran: Karaj | collected 2018-10 | reverse complement strand
GTCTTCTCGGCGCGAATGGCTATCTTGCCGTCCTTCGTCAGAGCCTTCATCTTCGGCTTGCCGTCGGCTATCTCGTAGTCGAGGCTCTCGACGGTGAAGTTCTTCGACTTGAAGATCACGTCGCCCTCGGCGGTATATTCACCCTTGGTGATCTTGCCCTTATCGTCGCGCTCGATAGCCTTCGGATTGGTGGTAGCCACCTCGACGGTCTTAAAGGTCATCGAGAGTTTGCTGTCCTTGGTCAGTTCCTTCTCCTTCCAGCCCTTGTCGCCAACCTGATAATCGATGGCCTCCATGTTGATATCCTTGGCATGGATATTGACCTTGCCCGCCACGGCGTATTCCTTCTTATCGTCGGAGGGTGCGAATGATGTTAGCGAGATGTTCTCTGCATTGACAGCGAAACCGCCTCCCTTCACGAGCATGCCCTTATCGTCGGCCGAGCTGACACCAACTCTCGGTGCAAGGATGTTGACTCCTGCTTCCATATTGGTATGGATGTTACCGTCGCCATCGCGCGTAGCCACATTGATCGACTCGGCAGTGAGGCTCATCTGAGCTCCAGTAGGATTCTTCTTGAAGTCGTCGGTCGATTTCAGTTTCTTCTTCTCCTCGTCGAGCGCCTTCTTCTTGCGATTCACCTCTGCCAGTCTCGATACGGCGCGCATGAAATCGATGGTCGCACCGTAGAGCGAGGGCATCAGGCTCTCCATCTGGTTATGGATATCCTCGATGGTCGCGATATTGATGCGTTGTGTAAAATTATTAGAGACGTTGTATTTCTCCTCCAGGTCCAGCAAGTTGCTCATTTCCTTGAAGAACTTGTCGATCGACTTCTTCTGGCCGTCAATCTGAGTCTTCAGTTGGGTAGCCTCGTCGGTGAGCGCCTTCACGCGGTTCTCAATGTTCTCCTTCCTGCGGTCGTTGGGGAGGGCAGCCTCGATATTGAGATCCTGGTCGGCATGAATCCATACCCCACCCTTCTTGGCTGCGCCAGCCGTTTCAGAGAATGCCTTTTCGGCATTGCTGCCATGGAGCACGATGCTGCCCGCCTGCGAAATAATCTCCGAGGTGCTGCACACCACATCCTCGACCCCGTCGATGCCAGGATTGACGGCTATCTGCCGGATGCTGGGGGCGCGGCTGACGATGCACCCGGTCTCGCCTACGCCTTCGATACCGATATCGCTACCCTTGATGATGACGCGGCCAGTGCTGCCCTGCAAGTCGCCGCTCTTATCGACATTACCTATCACTATCTCGGGTGCCGAGAGCACGATGCGGTTACCGTTGCGATAGAAAAGCCCGTTGTCGAGCCGATTGAAGATATCGGTCTTGATCTGCTGGACCTCAGCCTTTTGCTTATGGATCTCGTCAAGATCCTTCTCTACACATTGCTGAAATGTCTCCAGCAATTTCTTCCAATCGTCATATATATATCCCATAACTTTTCTGAATTATTGTAGCAGTTTGTCCTTCACGTCGGTCAGTAATGTATTGGCATTATTATCCTCAGTAGAGAGGAGATTCTCCTTAGCCGCACCTTCCACCGCAGAAATATTATCCCCGAGTTTATAGGTATTACCACTGTGGGTAAACAAGATGCCGCCATTCTTGGCATTGCTCCATGAGGACTGTTCATGAACCGTCTGAACCAGCCCTGCGAAGTTATCAAAATCAATAGCACCCTTTAAAGAATCAAACAGCAATTTTTTTGCCGCAAACTCATCTGGCGTAAGCTTTGGCACTGCCACGATAGAAGCAACATATGCATCCCACTTATCAGTGATAATATCATTCTTCTTAAATGGTACTGGCGGTGGAGCAACAGGATTTACTTGAGGAACCGGAACACCAGCATTTCCCGGAACACCAGCATTTACTTGAGGAGCAGCAGGAGGAGGAGGAGGAGCTTGTCTCCACTCATCCTTGAAGCCCAGTTCTTCGAGCAGTATGATATAAGCCCTACGCTTCAAGCACTTCAAATCAGCACTCAGGTCGGTTGTGCCAGCTTGATTATTAAGCTTATATTTCTTTTTCAGTTTCTTCTGCTCGTCGGTTATTTCTGCAAAATAGAAGCACGGCTCATTATCTGCACCATGCTTGTTCAGCTTATCCTTATTAAAGGCTGCGAGCATGCAATTCAAGTAGTTTTCGGGGACGCTCGTAGTGCAGAACCATCCCAGTTCACCGCCTATCGTTTCTCTCGACAGCGTGTCGAATTTCTTGAAGTTGCAGATGGCCTCTCTCAACTCATTGAGCGCATCCAGAATCTTCCTGCGAGCTGCTTTACGATGATTGATGACAATGGCTTGTTGATCTGCAAGAAGAGGAGGGTTAGAAAGTCTACTGAATTCGGCACGATGGGCGGTACGACAAGCCTCAATAGCATGCTGATCAACATTGCTCGCCTCAAGCCCCATGACAGCAGCATCAAAACCAAGTACGTCCTCTTTAAGTTCTTTATATGGGGGCTCTGCCCAAAGAGCATCTGTCATTTCTTCGATCGTTTTACAAACCTTAATGTGGGCACGATCATTTCCACTTGCACACGAAACAGCCTCTCTGACTGCGCTCTTAAAGCCACCCCGACCACTATACTTATCCACACAAGCATTGTAAAGGTCCCTGTAATTACCATCCAGTTTCTCTGCAAGCTTCTTAACCTTCTCGAACAGTTCCACCATACCAGGTCCCACCTTGAGGCCCTTGCGAAGAGCCTTTTCAGACTTAGCCAACAGTCTATTTTGCTCCTTGCTGGTATAGGCATCCTTAGGATAGTCGCACTCGCTTTTGCCTGCCTCGAGCTTAAGGTAACGGTTCGACTTCACGGTAAGCGCACCTTCTACTGGGCGCACCCACACCTCAATCATCGATCGGATGAGGGTCATATCGATTATCTGCACCTTCTCGGCCAGTTTCTTGGCTGCGGCGAGAGCGATATCGCCTCCAAAGAAGCCCAAGCTACCCCATCCGTCATCACCGCGCTTGTAAGCCTTGTAGCCGACATTCCCGCCAGAAATGAGTTCCAGGTTGTTGCCAGCCTCTATCGAGATGTTCTTACCCTTGATAGAGATATCGCCGTTAGGAGCGCTGATAGTGATACCGGTGAAGGCATTGATGTTAACATCGCCCCAAGGGGATTTCACAGTGACATTACGTTCGTTGGAAGAGCCCGAGATTTTATAGATACCATATTTATCAGTCAACTCGAAGCCACCTTCGAAGGCCTTACTCTTTTCTGAATCACCGAACATATCCTTTCCTACGGCACCAGGAAAGAAGAGAGTTAAGAAATCGAACATCGGGAAAAACGCTCCCGTGAGGAAGGCCGTTGCTCCGGCACCGGAACCATCATCCATTTTCAGATTATGTCCAGCAGGCGACGACAGCACGATATCGCGCTCAGCCAGAGAGCCTGGCACCTTATTGCCCTTCATGGCCAGGCCGCCCACCACATAGGGGCGCTCAATGTTGCCGCCAGCGAAATTGACAATCACCTTATCATCTTGATAGTGCTTACCGAAAATACCATTCGACTTACTGGCCGAACTGGTGGCATAGACCACCCAGGGTGAAGGATCACTGCTATTATCCTGCCAGTCGAAACGCAGGCGCACGCGGTTCTGGTTCTGCGGGTCGTCGGCATCAGCAACCGTAGCCAGCTGAGGTCCTGAGCTCTTGACATGCCCAGAAGCCAGCATCGGCGGGTAGAATGGTAAGGTTGCTTTAGTTGCTTTATTATCACTGGTTGTTGTGGTGGTTGTTGTGGTGGTGGTTGTGGTATTGTTGCCGGCTGTATTGTCGGTTGTGCCGTCGGTTGTGCCGTCGGTTGTGCCGTCGGTTGTATCGTCGGTTGTGCCGTCTTCTTCCTCTTTCCACCCGGCAATAGCAGTTACCTGGAAGTCCAGAGTCGGCATTTCCGTGCTCACATAAATCTCCATGTCATTATTCACCTTGAGCCCGTGGGGATTAGTCACACAAGTCACCTCTGTAACAATATAATCAGTGCCATAGACTCTAATGACATCGCCGAGCAACATATCAGGATAGTTGGTAGAGCAATTCAGGTGAATGGCATTCTTGCTGGCAAAGCGCTCTTTTTTCACCATATCGAGATACAGAGTGCCGCCGAACTTAGAATCAATTTCTGAGAACGGGTTGTACTCAGTAGCCTGAGCGATCGTAGAATTGTTATACTGTTCCGCCTTTCCGGAATTTACAAAGAACTTTTCATTAAACACATCGTTGGCATGGCCTACACTGCGCGCGGCCTCAATCTGTCCATAGATCTCATCGAAAGCAACGTTACCCAGGAACGTAGCAATGTTCTTTGTCAGACCGAAGTATTTGGGGAACAGGTTCAACCAAGCTTTATCAAGTCCGTTTTCAGGCTTGCAGATAAGCAGGTTCTGCGGCTCGTTGGGACTCTTCTCCACGCTGTTCGCCAGGAAATTCTCATCGTAGGCAGCCTCGGGAGCATACTGCGAGCCTATATTATCTTTCTTGGCAGTCTCCACGTCACCGTAAGTCAGTTCGTACCCCTTTGGCAAGCTATTGAACTCTTTAGTAATTTGGTCGTTATAGCCCAGATGAAGCTTCCCTCCCTCATAATACAAAAACTCGGCCCAGCGGTTGGCTGTGCGCTTCATCATGTCGTAGAAACTTTCATTATACTGCACCAGATAGGGGAAGATATGCTCTGATTTTTCCTTATATGCCAGAACCTTCATGTTCTTAGAATCGAACGATATCTTGCTGTCGTCATCATAAGGCAGAGGGTATTTCTCCAGACCCTTAGGTATCACGTCTGATGCGAACTTCTTTGCCACGAACGTAGTACTATCAATGTCGAGTGTCAACATCTTGTCAACACTATAGATCTTCATTGTCAGGAACATGGCGTCACTCGTGTAACGAGGCTCAATCTCATAGACATAGTAGTCGTTGCCGATGGTCTTCTTATCATCATCCTTTGTATTCTCATCTTCCAACGACAAGAGCGACACTTTACAATGATGGAAGGCCTCGTTCAGGACACTACGGCTCACAGGTTCCAAAGCTGTCTGTGTATTACCTTGTCCCAACGTGTTAAGCGAGAAATTAACCACGACCTCTGTGGGCTGATACATCTTCTTGGTGAAATCAATCTTCGTGATGTTCAGCGCATATTCGTTTATTTTTCCTTTTTGGGATTTGAGAAACAGCCCACAGGTCTTAGTGGCAGATTCATTCAGAGAGGAGCCTGCCGTACCAGATTCAGGTATATAACTTACTACGCCCCGAGAACTGTTCGTCTTGATACTCAGCGTATTGGATTCATTATAAACCTTTCCTGCTGGGGTATCAACATAAGATGTTACATCATGTATAACGAGTTCAAGTATTGCCATTGTTCATTGATATTATTGGATGAATACACTCTTGATATTATTGGAATCCTCGTGACCCAGATAGACAACCGAGCGCACCAAGATCTTTACATTGAGCATCACTTGCTGACTCTCGCCTGCCTGGTTCCGCTCTGTCGTGTAGTTCTCTTCTACACCGACCACATAGCCCTCAACCACCATGCCGTCTTCGTAATTGTTCAGACGCATCATCGGATTGAAAGTGGGGTTAAACAGGAACGAGTACTGGAAATAGCCCACTGCCGCGAGATTACGATAGAACACGCGAGCCTGGTTCATGGAGTTGACACGAACAGAGAACGTGAGCATCACGGGCTCCATGGAGCCATACTGCTCGCCCGACTTATTGCGCTTGCGCACACAACGATAATCGAAATTCTGTATCGTCAGACAATTCTCTTTCAATACATTCAGAGGATTCTCTATAAAATTCTCGGCAATGACGACTGCCTTAAGCTCATTAGAATATAGTATTGCCATAGTTATACACGGTTAAAAGTTACACCATCAATCTCGATCTTCTCTGAGCCGATCAACAACTTCAGGAGGCGACGGCGCGAAGAACTGATATCATACATCTCGGAAAGCGCAAAGCACTTGGCGTTCTCAAAGAAGATAACCTGAGTATCATCAACACCAGGCTTTGAACCGCCAAGACTGATCACGATCCGGCCATCGAGCGACTCCTGATTAGAGAACCACTGGAACAAGCCGAGGTCATTGCGACCAGGAGCCACCACCACCACCTCGATCTGATTACAGCGGGCTGCTCCCTCAGGAGAGAAAGCGTTATGGTTCCGGTCGAACACAAAACGACAGTCAGAAACCAGGTACTGCTTGGAGTAGCGCTGGATACTGTTGTCGCCAAATTCTAAAACTGCTAATAGTGCCATATTCTTTTCTTTTTTTAAATTCTGCTGCAAATATACGAATCCCTGACGCCAAATGCAAGAATTCGCCAATGTTTTAGTCTAGGTTGTTGCGACATCAACGTCGTCGTGCGACAATTTTAGGTTTTTTACAACTTACATGTCGCGTGCAAAGATACAAAAAATCCATTAACAATCATCAAACTCTCTGGATTTTTTTATCAGAAAAACGATTGTTAACGACCGGAAACATAGAAACAAAGAGCCTGGACTTTCACAAGCCCAGGCTCTCCAAACAATGTAAAGTTCTAAAATTACTCACATCAAAGTGAGCAATTGGGATAGCATCAAGCTATTATTTGCCGCTCAAACCGTCAGCAAAACCGGCATAAGCATGCTTACGGTTGTAGTTCTGATCCCAGAGGCCTACAGGTGAACCGCCGCGCCAGCCGCTATTAGCGGGAGCATCGGTAATGCACCACTGGCAGATACCATACTGCTGAGCCTGTGGAATAATCTCGAAATACTTGCTGATGATGAACTTATAGTAAGCCGACATCGCCTTGTGCTGCTCCTCGGTCAGATTCTCTGTCTTAATAGGCTGTCCTGCAGCATCGTCGATACCCATGTCGAGCTCAGAGATCTTCACGAGCTTGCCGCTCTCGGCAAGAATCTTGAACATATTGACAACAGCCTCCTCATTAGCCTTCTGACGAGCGGGATCCATCTGGTAAGAAACGTGCATCTGAGAACCGATACCGTCGATCTTAGTCTTACCGTCGCTCTCCCAACGCTTGATCCAGGCAACGAGGCTCTTGGCCTTGTTATTATGGTCGTAGGCCGTCTCGAGGTTGTAGTCGTTGATGAAGAGCTTCACATCCTGAGGACCATACTCGCGAGCGAGTTCAACGGCCGTACGAACATAGTCGAGGTCGCCCAGATAGTCCTGCCAGAAGAAGTCGTTCTTATTGTCGGGCGTACCGTGCTGCAGGGCATAGACACCCTCGGCATCGGGCTCACCGCCGGAGATAGCCTCGTTGACGACATCCCATGCCTTCACGCGGCCGTTACAAGCTGCCATCATACCGCTGATCCACTGATCCATAGCCCATGTCAGGGTATCCTTCTTCTCCTCGGGAGTAAGAGGGATAGAGTTCAGCTTGAGAACCTGGCAAACGGTCACAGAGTAGAGGTCGATCGTGACATCGGCCGTCTGAGGCTTGAAGATACAGTCATAGTTTCCGCCCTCAACACCAGGGAAGGCCAGTTTATAAGACTGACGACCAGCCTTGACAGACATGTTGACACTCATGTTCTGGGCATCGCCACCCCAGCCATTCTGCATGGTGAACTGAATGCCACCAGCATCCTTATTGGCCTGAATATCGAGATAAACCACGTAGTCGCCCTGCTCAAGCGGATTCTCGCCGCCAGGGAAGCAGAAGAACTGGTTCCAGTTGCCATTCGACTCATAGTGCAGGGCACCATTGATGACAGGAGGCTCGCAGCCCATCGGATAGAAGGGGAACGGACCGTCGGTATAGGTCTTGACACGCACCTCCTGCTCTACCTCAACGGCAGGGCTCTCTAACTTATAGAACTCGATCTTAGCCACATCGAGGGTCACATCGGCCGTCTGAGGCTTCAAGATACAGTCATAGTTACCACCGGCAACGGCAGGGTATTTGAGTTCATAGACCTGCTTACCAGCCTTCACATCGATATTGACTGTGATGTTCTGGGCATCACCACCCCAACCGTTCTGGGCTGTCAGCTGAACGCCTGAGCCCATGTCCTTATCGGCAGTCATGTAGAGACGAACGAGATAGTCGCCTTCAGTCAGCTGATTCTCGCCACCGGGGAAGATGAAGAACTGGTTCCAGCCGCCATTCGGTTCATAGTGCAGGGCTCCATTGATGATAGGAGGCTCGCAGCCCATGGGATAGTGAGGGAACGGACCGTCGGGAGCATCCTCATAGCTCTTCACTGTGACGAGCTTCTCCAATTTGGCATCGGGATCGATATCGAGCTCCTTGTCCTTGATGAGGTTGTTGAGCCACTTGACAGGCTGCTGAGCATGCCAGGCAAGGGTATGGCCATAGACACTCATGCCATTCTCCTCGGCTGCTGCGATAAAGCCATCAACGTCACTGAAGTTCATCTCGCCCTTGTCGGACACACAGGATGCCATCTTCATGGCGTTACCTGCTGTTATCTCCATGAAGTTGGAATTGGCCAGACGGGTCACAAGACCGTTGGCTGTATAATCACTTGCCTCCAAGGCCACACCCAACTTGAAGTTGGGCGATGCCTTTGGATTGGTATATGACTTCAATGCATTATAGTCTGCAAGATATTCCATGCCCGCAATGGAGGCTGGTTTCTCGAAGGCGAACTCCAGCTTGTCATCATCCACACAGGAGGTGGTGACAGCAAGAGCAAAAAGCATTGTTCCTAATATCTTATTTGTATGCTTCATATTTTTTATTCTATTAAGAAATCTGATTATTTAGCCTCAATCTTGAACGCCTCACCCTTGACGCCGCGATCACGAACAACAAGGGTATCCTTCGTTGCGCACTTGATGCCAGCATAGTCAACAGTATAGTCCAGATAGAGAACATCGCGGTCTTTACCACCCCAGCTGTTCTTATCGCCCTTAGAGACGAACTGGCCATTACCTGAAGCGGAAATGCCTTCTGTATTAGAAGTAATAGTGCATTTACCACTCTGGTCGAAACTCAACTTCAAGCGGCAGTCAACGTTATTACCACTGGCATCTTTCGTAGGACGTGCCCACTCTACCACATTGAGGGCGCGGGTCGTGAACTGGTTCTGCAGCACCTCGTCGTGCTCAACAGCATCAGTATGACGAACCACCGAACCAGTCTTAGCGCCACTATAGTTGTCAACACCACGACGCAGATAGTTTGCCTGGTACGGGTTGATGTACTTGACGGCATAGAGCACATAGTCCTTAGGAGCTACTGACCAGTCATCAGCCTTGAGACGTTTCGGATTACCAACACCATCCTGTACTTTACCACAGAGAATGCTGTCGGCTCCTGTAACCTTTCTCATCACAACAGGAATCACATAGGTGAGCTCTGTCGAGCGAGGATCGTCAAAGTAGTCATCGGTCAGCTGGACTGTGACGCCACCGAGAATCTTACCGCTGGGAATCACAATCTGGTTACTAGCCAGTGTGTAGTGAGAAGCAGGCATAGCCACCATGTCGCCACCACCAGCGAACTTATAGCCGCTGATCATAGAATTATCTACCTCGAAATCAATCTTCACGTCGTTACCATTGTTATAGACACCAGAGACTGTTGCTACAATCTGGAACTGATGAAGATTGTCCATGGTGTTGTCGGTAACATTCTCATTCTCTTCTCCAAGAGTAATGGTACGAATAGGAGACTGAGTGCCGAAATACACAGCGCTGAAGGAATTATTTGGAAAATCCCAGTCACCATTCTTACATGCGGTAAACAGGATTGCTACCAGCATGCCAGAAAGATATAATAATTTTTTGTTCATAGTCACTTTTTGAATTTTACATTGTTAGTTATTTGCCCCATCCGCTGTTCTGGATAAGAGCATTGAATTTCAGAACTTCACTATAAGGAATCGGGCCATAGAACATGTAGTCGGCGTAGTTACGAGTCTCTACATCAACCACACTGTATTTGTTGCCCTCAATACTCATTCCCTTGACAGTTTCGTTCAACTTTGTCAGATCAACCTTCCAGCGACGGAGGTCCCAGAAGCGGAAGCCCTCGAAGCAGAGCTCCAGACGACGCTCGTTACGGATCAGCTCACGCATCTTGACTTGGTCCTTAGCACAGTCCTCAAGATATGGATCATCTTCACCACCTACACCAGCACGCTGACGGATAGCCTTAATGACATCGTAAGCAGAGAAACCGTTTGAGCCACCGTTCTTCGGTCCCCATGCCTCGTTGGCAGCCTCGGCATAGTCGAGGAAGATCTCCGTATAGCGGATCCAAGGCTTCACATGGTAACCATTGGTCGTAGAGTTCGGGTCGGCATTGACATCCTCTACAAGGAACTTTTTCAGATAATAACCTGTACGAGTGGACTGACCGTCGAATTTGTTCATGGCATTGTTGTCTGTACCATCAATAGCAGTAACGATCGTCTTGCCCTTATAAGTAGAGTTATTATAAATAATGTATAGGCTGAGACGAGGGTCACGATTGGCGTATGGGTTCTGAGGATCATAACCACTCTTCGAATCAGTAATAGGCAGACCGTTAGCCATCGGGAAGGCGTCAACCAGATTCTGAGAGGGGTTCACACGACCCTTACCAAAGAGTGTCGGGGGGAACTGATCCTGCTCCATGCTGGCATTCTCGTTCTTATTGGAGCGCCACAGGAACTCAGGACGATTGTAACCTGCTGTCAGATTCTTCAGACCATTCTGATCGGTGTACCACACATTACCTGTCGGGTCGAGATTGCTAACGGGAGAAGAACCCAGACCATCCTTCAGCACCTGAGCCATCAGATTGGCAGCTTCGTCCCATGTCACACCAGAACCGGCACTATAGGCAGGGCTGGCAGCCATGAAGGCAGCCTGAGCACGTACAGCCTTGGCGATACGAGCACTCATGCGGTTGGCAGCATGAACACCGAACACGCGGCTATACACGTCGGCAGAAGCACCCAGCTTACTGTATTTGGCAGGAACCTGAGCATCGCTTGAGATATCTCCGTAGTCCTCAGGAAGCAACTCGACTGCCTTGTCAACGTCAGCATTCAACAGAGCCAGACACTCCTTAAAGGTGTTACGGGGCTTGTTGAAGTCGGAATTCACCGTCTCAGACTCGGTCAGGATGGGAATACCCAGCAACTGTCCGTCGGCAGTCCAGCCGGCATGAGCCTGCAGCAGGTAAAGCATGTAAAGAGCGCGCATGCCATAGGCATCACCCATGAAACGCATCTTATAAAGTTCTGAGGCAACCTTGTCAGCAGCCCAGTCAACCGTCGGGAAGATCTCCAGGCCCTGGTTGATGTACTGCCAAGAGGCACGAAGATACTGCCAACGATCAAGAGGGTTGTTGTCGGCACGCCATGTACCGGCAGCCATCCTACGATATGAATTGTTCACGTCGTTGGATACGGCGTCATCCGTAGCCACCTCTGTCCATGTCCAGCCATTGGCATCCTGGCCTAAGGGGTTACTGATATAAGCATGTCCCAGCAGACCGACAGCCCAGGTAGGCATGTCAGACAACTGATCCATGACCTTATGGTTCTCTACAGCTGGCTCAAACAAGTCGTCACAACTGGTCAGAGATACCATCATGGGAGTTATCAATGAAAGTATTGCTACTTTGGTTATCTTTCTCATATTTGTCTTCTATTTAGAAATTTACACTATTTAGAACATGGCCTTGAAACCAATGCTGTAGTAACGTGTCTGAGGAGCGCTGCCTACATTCATCTCCAGGATCTTACGCTCCTTGGCGATTGTCAGCAGATTATTTGCGCTGACATAGACATCGATACCCTTAATGAACTTGGCGAACGTATTCTCGAATACACCACCGCAAATGTTATAGGTCAACTGAACCTTGCGGAGATTGAATCGGTCGGTCTTATACATCCAGAAGTCTGAATAACGGTAATTATTGTCGCCGTTAGTCGTAGTCAGACGTGGATAGGCAGCACCGGTATTCTGAGGTGTCCAAGTGTCACGGGCAATCTCAGAGTATTTGCCCTGACCGCGCATCCAATAATAAGTATTGTCCTTCATGCCATAACCACCCAGATAGAGGTTGCCAAGAGCAAAGAAGGTGAAGTTCTTCCACTTCAAGGTCAGGTTAATACCACCGATGAAAGGAGAATCCCAACGACCGAGGAACACCTCATCGTTGCTGTCGATCTTACCATCGCCATTCTGATCCTTATAGCGGATATCACCAGGCTTCACGTCGCCGAAGGTCTGCTTGGGAGCAGCATCGATCTCAGACTGAGACTGGAAGAAGCCTTCGCTCTGAAGACCCCAGAGACCGTTCAACGCCTGACCGACACGGCTCTGATATGCGAACTCGTAATTCTCATCACGCTTGTCGGCTGTGCTCTTATACCACATACCGCTGACACCGAGCTTCACATCGACTTCACCGAACTTCTTGTTAGCATAAACGCTGAAGTCAATACCCACACGCTTGTCAATGTTATAGTTCATGTATGGGATAATCGATGAGGTAGGATAACCCACCTGGGTGAAATAGATAGGATAAGCAGATGCAGTACGCACAAGACCACCATCCATCTTGTTCGTGAAGAAGTTGGCATCAAAGGTGATCAGTTTGTTCCACAAAGAACCACGAAGACCAACGGTGAACTCCTTACGCTTCACGAAGGTCATGTCGAAATTGTCACCACGCTGGAACTCTGTAGCAGCAAGACCGCCATTGTCGCCCCAGCTGTACCAACCACCCTGCTGCATCACAGACTTGTAGAGGTAATATCCGTCTTCGTTGTCATCGGTGGTCAGATCCATGTCCTGAGCAATGATACCAGCAGAAGCTGTCAGCATCAGATCATCAACAAAGGTGTCCTTCAGCAGATTGTTAGTCAGGCGCCAGCCCAAAGTTACTGTCGGAGAGATACCGGTACGGTTGCCCTCTGGCAGTTTGGTTGAGTAAGGCATAGCAGCGCTGAAATCTACATAGTAGGTATGATCATAATTATACGACAACTGCAGACCGAGGTTCGCATTGGTTGTGCGGTGATAGTGGCTGTTACGCTGAGTCTGCCAAGCATTGGCAACCAACATAGCAAACACGTTATGATGCTCAGCGAAAGTGTTTGTATAGTCAAACTGTCCAGAGATGTTATAAGTATAACGGTAAGTAGAGTTTGAGATGTTCTCATTACCAGTCTTCTCATCACGGCCATACTGGGTGATGCTGCCAATCATGTCGGCACCAGCGTAGTTGGTCCAAGAAGGTGCGAAGGTTGCATACTGATTTGAGTAGCCCTGATTGTAGGTTGACGCATAGTCAATACCGTATCTGGCACGGAACATCAGACCTTTTGTCAGCACACCAAGATCAACATCAAACTCGGTATGGAACTGGAACTGACGGCTCACATACTTGCTATCACCGGCTGCGAAGGCATCGGCATAGGGGTTTGTAGGATTAGCCTGTGTACCACCAAAGAAAGCGTCGCCCTGCAAATAGCTACTGTTCTTCACCAAGTTAAGAGAGTTAATATCTGTGCTCTCGATGTAGCTCATGGGAATGAGGGGAGACACCAGGTGAGGACGCAAGGTTGTTGCCTGATTCCACCAGTCAACGTTAGCGGTATAAGCATCATAGAATGTCACGTTGGCGTCGGCCTTGGCTGACAGGAAATCGTTCAGTTTCACGTCGATGTTACCACGGACAAAGAAACGGCTCGTATAGTTATCCTTCGTGTTACCGACCTTCAACAATGAAGACTCACGATAGTAACCTGTAGTGGTGTAGTACTTCATGCGATCACTACCGCCTGTCACCTCGAGAATACCTTCAAAGCGTCCATAAGACTTCTTCAGATAGTCGGAAGAGTACATATCGAAGCTGGGATAACGATAAGGATTCTGTCCTGATGCATAGTGATAGATCTCCTCATCTGAGTAGTTCTTGGTCAGACCGTCATTCAGACGAGCCTGATTGTAAAAGCTCATATACTCGGCAGATCCCATATACTTGGGATAAGATTTCGGAGTAAACAAACCGCCATTGGCATGAACATTGATACGGAGGTCATCAGTCTTACCACGTTTGGTCGTAATCTGAAGTACACCTTTGGCTGCACGAGGACCATAGAGCACAACGGCAGAAGCACCTTTTAACAAGGTGATCTGGTCGATTTCTGTTGGCAGCACGTTGTTGGCATCACGAACCATGCCATCGACAACCACGAGATACTCTGTGTTACCCCAGATATTGCCATTGAAACCGCCGACTACATTATCTACATAGTCTAAGCTGTAGCTGCTGTAGGCTTTGTCCTGCAGCTCTTTCATGTCAATGACAGAGATACCACCCATCATATCCTGCTTGTCCACCGTTCGGAAAGCCACATTGACGAGCGTCGAGTCTGACTCGGCATCGGTCTGTGCCACAACCGGGGTGACAGAAGACAATGCCATGAGCGCTGACATATATAATATCTTTTGTTTCATATAATCATTCATTTTTTACTTTTTTACTCTTAAAAGTTACCATCCGGGATTCTGACCGAACTCAGGATACAGCATCACATCGTCGTTCTTGAAAGGCAGCCAGTAGTGCTTGGCCTCCAACTTACGATTGATGATGACCTCTTCACGGAAGTTTCTAACCTCATTCTCAGAAGGATCAACAGAAGGATCAAGTTCTGAAGCACGGTCAAACTTCTGTACAGTCTTTACATTATAAGGATATACAGTCAATAACTTCCAACGACGCAGGTCATTGAAACGATGACCCTCAAAGGCCAACTCGACTGCACGCTCACGGCGAACCTCATCCATAAACTTCTCAGCAGAACCTGTATAGGCAGCAGCCACCGGATCAACACCGGCACGCTCGCGGATCTTGTTAACAGCATCCTCTGCTGTCAGAGAACAATTGCTCGACTTACCCTTAGCACCACCGCCAGCTACAGAAGCAGCCTCGGCATACATCAGATAGACATCAGCAAGACGCAGCCATGAGAGATGGAAGTGTGTAGCCTTACCATAGCCATAGTCGTTATCGTCTTTGTTGGCACCGATAGGAATAAACTTGTAGTTGAAGTAACCAGTACGGCTGGTGCTTCTGGGATCATTACAGCAGTTTCCGCCATCATAGAGGTTTGCATACTGATAGATCTTATTGTCCTCCTTTGGAGCCTTGATCATCTTCACACCATCATAGATGAAGTCGTTATAGAAACGGGGATCACGGTCCTTCCAAGGATGGGTCTTGTCGAAACCTGAATTAGGATCGGTCAAAGGCAGACCATTCTTCATACCGAAGTAGTTGACATAGTTGGCAGAAGGACAGAGGATAATACCATCACCCTCACAGATAGCAGCGAGCTGGTAAGAGTTCATCTGACGCCAATAAGAGTCGGCACCAAATGTCGGGCTGCGCATGATGGCCTCAGTACCGCCAGGCATCAACCAGTTCTTCTCCTTGGTATAGAACAGATCGCTGTAATTAGAGAAGTCCTCTAATGCATACTGGGTCTGACCAGACTCAACGAGAGAGAGCACCTGACCAAAGGCCTCAGCAGCACGCTTACAGTATTCGGCATTATATTTATAAGTATCGCCTGTAGCATCAATACCGTTGACCATCAGAGGACTACCGGCATAGAGCAAGCACTTGCCTAAGTATGAGAGCGCCCAGATCTTGTTCGGACGGAAGGCATTCTTGGTCTTCGTAGGAGCACCAGTCTGAGTAGCATCCCAATCAACAGGCAGCAGTTCTGCTGCTTTCTGGAAGTCGGCAGCCATGCTCTCGGCATTCTCGGCATAAGTCTTAGGACGAGGCAGATTGAATTCTGCGCTTGCCTCCAGAGGCTCGGTCATATAAGGCAGAGGACCCCAATAGCTAGTCAGCATGAAATAGAACCATGCACGGAAGAAGTAGAGCTGACCAGCAATCATGTTACGCTGCTCAGTAGTAGCATCCTTCAGCAATCCCTGCTCAATGGCCTGAATACCCATGTTGGCCTGACGAATAGCATACCAGCCACCGCCCCAGAGGGATTTATTGAAACGGTCACCATCTACACTCCATGAACGATCAAGGAAACAGTCACCCTTGTTGAAATAACTACGGTAGTTTCCGTTATCAATCTGGAAGCCCATGAGGTACTCACCATTACCAGTAGTAATCACCTCGTCTTCGCCCCAGTTGAACGAACTTACCCAATAAGATTTTGCCAGATCAGGGATGACATTATACATCACCTCGATATAGCCCTGGAAATTGGAAAAGTTCTTAAACGCATCCTCCTTTTGAAGCACAGACTCAGAGTCACGCTCAAAATAATCGGTACATGAGGTCAAACCCATCGTACCTGCGAGTAATGCGCAAAAAACATATATAAATAATGATTTTTTCATCTTTCTATATTATATTATAATGTAACTCTAAGACCTAAATTGAAACGGCGCTGTGTAGGATATGCGCTCCAGCCACCAGTATTCGACTCACGGTCGTCAGGCATATCTGTCCAAAGAGCAAGGTTATTACCATTTACATACAACTTCAGGCTCTGCAGACCGGCTGACTTCAGCCACTTCTCCTTAGAGAAGGTATAAGAGATCTCAGCATACTTCAGACGCAGGTAAGAGCCATCGTACATAAAGCGAGTACCATTTGCATAGCTACTCTTCTGGGTCAACCAGCGTGGCAGGGGCACATCGGCATTCATGCTCTGGCTTGTCCAGTAACTTCCCTCATGATAGGCTGTGTTACGAGTACCACCAAGGCTCTCCAGGCTGACGGCACGAGACACATTGTTGGTTCCATAGAACTGTACGAATGCGCTCCAGCCCTTATAATCGACACCTATCTGGAAGTTGACGGTGTTCTGGGGATGGCCAGTAAAACCATAAGGAACCTGGTCGTTCTGAGAAATCACACCATCACCATCATAGTCGAGGATGATATAACTACCTGGCTTACGACCACCATCGTCATCATACTCGTCATGAGGCGTACTACCATAGAGTTCATCCCAGTTATTGATCTTACCATTATCTAAATAGGTATAAGTCTGGTCAATAGCCTTACCAGCCTTCTTCTGATATTCGGGCTTGAACATTGGATCGTCAGCCTCTACCCACTCACTAACAGCGTGTGTGAATGCAACGTTACCCCACAGGCGCAGGTCTCTGTTAAATGGCTTGCTAAAGCGGATATCCAACTCGTAACCACTACTTTTCACCTTACCCTTGTTAGCGACAGGAGCCTTACCACCGAAATAAGAAGGAACTGCACGCATGTCACCACCAAGCAAGATGTTGGAACGGTTCTCGTGGAAATAGTCAAACGAACCAGTGATCAGACCACCGAGGAAACCGAAGTCAACAGCGATGTCAGTCTTCTTGGCAAGCTCCCACTGCAGATCATTGTTACCGATCTGGGTCTGTTGCCACCAAGTATAAGGACTCTTTGCCGGGTCAACACCAGTCAGATCCTGACGATAGTTGCCAGAGTTTGTCCAAGTGTCACGGAAAAGCCAACGACCATACCTGTTTTCATCAATATAGTCATCACCGATTTCACCATAAGAAGCACGGATCTTCAACATATCAATAATGTGCTTGTCGAGCAGAGGCTTCATGAATTTCTCCTCGCTGACCATCCAACCGATAGCACCAGAGTTGAAGAAGGCAAAACGATTATCCTTAGAGAAGATTTCTGAACCGTTGTACGCACCGTTGTACTCCAACATATAGCGATGAGCGAAGTCGTAAGTAGCACGGAATACCCAGTTCTCACGATAATGGGGAGATGCGCTACCTGTTGCATATTGCTCACGGCTCCAGTTACCCATGGCACCAACAGTATGCTGGCCAAAGGTACGGCTGTAGTTCAGCTGAACAGAGTAGTTCAGACGACGATAGGTAAACCTGTCGTTTACCGTACCGGCTCCAGTCTTCCATGCGTTATTGTTCTTGAAGTCGAACTTGTAAAGCGCATCTGGGTCAACATCGGTATAGGCTCTGCCAGTGTCAGGATCAATCCACTTATGAGGGTTGTCCTCCCAGTCGGTCGTATCATCAACACCACGTCCACTCTCGTTAAACGCATTATCGAATGCCAACTTGGCCTGAACATTCAAACCCTTAGTGATAAAACTCAGATCCTGCTCTAAAGTAAAGTCCGTATTCAGACGGTCGTTGGTGGTATAACCAATACCGTTCACACTCAGGTCCTCCATAGAGTTGGTAGCAGCCTGGGTAGGATTGGGTCTGTAGTAACCAAACGAGCCGTCACTATAAATAGGACGGAAAGAATCAGGAGAAATACCATAGAAAGCAGACCAAACCAGATTCTCATACTGACCCTGGGTGGCCTTCTTGACGGCGTGAGAACCTGAGAGGTTCACATGCAACTGTGTGGTCTTGGTCAGATTGAAGTCAAGATTTGAACGAACATTGATACGGTCATAAGAGAAACCTGGCTCATATCCGCGGAAGTTAGGCACCTTTTTATAAATATCACCCTCATGAGAGTAGTCGGCATTCACAAAGTACTTCACAAACTTGGTACCACCGGCGAGGTTCACATTTACATTATATGACAAAGCAACGTCCTTCAGCAGTTCATCTACCCAGTCAACGTTTGGATAACGTTCAGCCTCTTCCTGATTAGCAGGATTGCGATATTTGTTCAGACGATTCTGAGTCAGATAATAAGACCAAGCCTCTGGACGGAAAGGCAACTCACTCTCAATTACCTGATTACGAAGACTCAGAGCATCGTAAGCATCCATCATGTCAGGCAGCTTTGAATAGCTCTTCAAAGTTGTGCTGGCATTGATGTTAATCGTTGCCTTACCCTCCTGACCACGCTTGGTGGTAATCAGGATAACACCGTTAGCACCACGAACACCGAACACGGCTGTGGCAGAAGCATCCTTCAGCACAGAGATAGACTGCACAGAGTTGATATCAACACTCGACATCGGACGCTCAACGCCATCGACAAGGACGAGAGGAGAGCTGGAGTTAGGAGAAGTGACACCACGGATAACAATCTCAGGATCCTCGTCACCAGGCTGTCCTGTAGTACTCATAGTCACAACACCAGGCAGGTTACCTGAAAGTGCTTGTCCAAGACTCGTCACACCACCAGAGCGTTCGAGCGTCTTGGAGTCAGTCTGAGTGATAGCACCCACAACAGAAGCTTTCTTCTGCTGGCCGAAACCTACCACAACCACCTCAGTCAACTGGGTGTTGTCCGTCAGCGTCACTTTAAAAGTACGCTTACTGCCAACTTTCAGTTCCTGAGTATTCATTCCCACATAAGAAATCACAATCGTGGAATTCTCAGAAGGAACACTTAAAGAGAAATTACCGTCAAAATCGGTAACTGTACCGACTGACGTATTCCCCTTTACCACAACAGAGGCACCAATAAGGCCCTCACCGTTAGAATCGACGACCGTTCCCGATATAGCCACTCCATTTTGAGCCCACATCGTTGTACAGAACAACATCGTCAACAAAAGAATACTTAATTTTCTCATTTTGACTGATTTTGATTCATACTGTTTTTTTGGTTTTATTATAATTTTAACTAAGTTAGTCCTACTTTTCACATCGTTTAAGTACTGGCTAGTACCCTATCGCTAAATTGCGGGTGCAAAATTACATATTTTAAATAAATTATGTTTTATTAATAGTATCAAGAACTTATTCAAAAATAACAAGGTGCTCTTTCTCGAGCGGATATTCACTCATCATACAATAATATGAACATTTGATACCGTTAATGGCCAGGATATTGTCCGCTGAGAGCAGCAGGAGAATACCAGATGTGTTTCCCTAAAGAAAACTCACTTTATAGAAATTTATTTTTTGTTTTTGCATACACTGCATACACTAGCATATTATCTATCTGATAATCTGCTGTTTAGCTAGTGTATGCAAGCTATATTTTAGTGTATGCAACACCATTTTATATAATATTAGTAGGAAAAAACAGACTGAAACAGACGTTTTACGTTGGATAATATTTGTCCCAGGGGGTGGGACAAAAACTGCCAAACATGTGAAATATCAACAGGTCATATCACAGGAAAGAGGTAATCCCGCCTTCCAAACCATCATCAAATGTATCATTTTGTTTGTTATATGTAACAAAAACAACGGGAAAAGGCTCATTATCAGCACTTTTCCCGGTAAAGTTTTTTTTCGATTATGAAACACTCATCAGGAATTACCCGCCTCTAATGTTTGGGAAATACCTTGTTCACGATGGACGATGCGAACCTCAATACCAAATTTTTGATGGATATGTTCGGCTAAATGTTGGGCAGAATAGACGCTACGGTGCTGACCACCAGTGCAGCCAAAGCAGAACATTAGCGAGGTAAAGCCACGCTGGATATAGCGACGCACATGAGCATCTGCCAATTTATAGACAGAATCCAGAAACGTGAGGATTTCACCATCGTCTTCCAAAAAACGAATAACAGGTTCGTCCAGACCCGTTAATTTCTTATAAGGTTCATAACGACCGGGGTTATGAGTGCTTCGACAGTCAAACACATAACCACCTCCGTTTCCGCTCTCGTCTTCGGGAATACCTTTTCCATAAGAGAAACTAAAGACCTTCACCACCAAAGGTCCTTGTGCATCGTATTTGGAGAAAGTGGCAGGACCATCAGCTGGATGGGCATTATAGGGGTTTAAATCTGTTGTCTTGTAACCATCAGCTCGGCTTGCAGTAGCCTCAATCTGAGCAAACTGCGGCAGTTCCGTGAGTCGTTTCAGTACATCCATCAAGTAAGGATAATGGAAGACCGTAGAACTTGAAAGTAGTTCACGCAAATTCTGGATGGCAGGAGGAATACTATCAATAAAATGCTTTTTCTGTTCAAAATAGCCGCGGAAGCCATAAGCCCCTAACACTTGCAATGTACGGAAAAGGACGAACAATGACAACCGGTTAGCAAAATGACGTACAGGAGGAACCTCTGTATAATTTTTCAGCGAGCTATAGTACTCATAGATCAAGTCACGGCGCAATTTATGAGGATACCTGGCACTTGCTTGCCATAAGAATGAAGCCAAATCGTAATAATACGGTCCCTTTCGCCCACCCTGATAATCAATGAAGAAAGGATAGCCATCGTGGTTTAGCATGACATTACGGGCTTGGAAATCGCGATACAGGAAGCACTCTGTCTCCGGCACAGGATTATCAGGATCGCTTGTCAGGTCTTTGGCAAACAATCGGAAGTCGGCTTCGAGTTTCAATTCATGAAAGTCGAGTTCTGTAGCTTTCAGGAAACAATATTTGAAATAATTCAAGTCGAAGAGGACACTATCCTGATCAAACTCAGCCTGAGGGTAACAGTTGGAGAAATCAAGTTCACGCGCACCACGAATCTGAATATTCGGCAGTTCCCGGATAGTACGCTTTAAGAGTTCCTGCTCTTTCAGGGTGTAACGACCTCCAGCCTCACGCCCACCCCTGATGGCATCAAAAAGCGACATACTGCCCAAGTCTGTCTGCAAATAACGTAACTGGTCGTCAGATGCAGCCAGTATTTGTGGAACAGGAAGTTTGCGGCGTGTGAAATGCTCTGTAAGATAAATAAAAGCATGATCTTCATCACGACTTGTACCTATCACACCAACAACGGTCTGACCATCAGGATCAGTCAGACGAAAATAAGTACGATTACTTCCACCCCCAGGAATCTGCTGGACATTAGCTGGTTCAGCACCCTTCCATTCCCTATATAGTTCTATCAACTTTTGCATACTGCGGGCAAAGGTAATCATTTTCTACGAAAAAAAAGCATAAAGACAAAAAAAACCGAGTGTCTCACGACAATCGGTTCCAAAAACAAACTACTTAAAAACTAATCTACTAAAACAAATCAAAAAAAATATCTTTCATTCTGATGTATCTAATACTATTATGCGAACAGCAAGTCTAACTATTCACGATGCAAAGGTAAGTGGTTTTTAATCAATTACCAAGTTTTTGGAATAAAAAAATGTTGTGTGCGCACAAAAGAATCAAAAAAAAGGGATGGATTAATCAACCCATCCCTTGATTTGTTATGTTGGCTTAGCAAAATTATATCATTTTCACCAACTTGCTTAATACTATAAGATTACATCATGCCGCCCATGCCTGGAGCACCTCCCATCGGCATAGCAGGCTCCTTTTCAGGCTTGTCGCAGATGAGGCACTCTGTGGTGAGGAACATGCCAGCAATAGAAGCGGCATTCTCCAAAGCCACGCGAGCTACCTTAGCAGGATCGATGACACCAGCCTCTCGCAGATCCTCATACACATCGGTGCGGGCATTGTAACCGAAATCGCCCTTACCCTCGCGTACTTTCTGTACAACAACAGCACCCTCACCACCAGCATTGGTGACGATCTGGCGCAAAGGCTCCTCGATAGCACGGCAAATAATATTGATACCTGTCTGCTCGTCAGCATTATCGCCCTTCACGTCTTTCAGAGCCTCCTGAGCGCGGATGTAGGTTGTACCACCACCTGCCACGACACCTTCCTCGATGGCAGCACGAGTAGCACAGAGAGCATCGTCAACACGATCCTTCTTCTCCTTCATCTCTACCTCACTGTTTGCACCAACATAAAGAACTGCTACACCGCCAGCCAACTTTGCCAGACGCTCCTGCAGTTTCTCCTTGTCGTATGATGAAGTAGTAACTTCAATCTCCTTCTTAATCTGAGCGATACGATCCTGGATGGCCTGCTTGTCGCCGGCACCATTCACGATGGTTGTATTATCCTTCGAAACAGTTACTTTGTCACAAGTACCCAGCATCTCAAGTGTAGCCTGCTCCAGTTTCAGTCCCTTCTCCTCGCTGATCACTACGCCACCAGTCAGTGTTGCAATATCCTCGAGCATGGCCTTACGACGATCACCAAAGCCAGGAGCCTTTACTGCGCAAATCTTCAAGCCGCCACGCAGACGGTTTACAACGAGTGTAGTCAGAGCCTCTGAATCAACATCCTCGGCAATCACCAACAAGGGGCGTCCGCTCTCAGCAGCAGGCTGCAGGATGGGCAAGAAGTCCTTGATGTTAGAGATCTTCTTGTCATAGATGAGAATGTAAGGGTTCTCCATCACGCACTCCATCTTCTCTGAGTCGGTGATAAAGTAGGCTGACAGATAGCCACGATCGAACTGCATACCCTCAACGACACCGATGTGGGTATCACGGCTCTTGCTCTCCTCGATGGTGATAACACCGTCCTTAGAAACCTTGCGCATAGCCTCAGCCAGCAACTCACCAATCTCCTTATCGTTATTGGCAGATACGGTTGCTACCTGTTCAATCTTATCATAGTTGTCGCCTACCAGCTCAGCACTCTTAGCGATGTGCTCAGTAACAGCCTTCACAGCCTTGTCGATACCACGCTTCAAATCCATAGGATTGGCACCAGCAGTGACGTTCTTCAGACCCTCTGAAACGATAGCCTGAGCCAAAATGGTAGCAGTTGTGGTACCGTCACCAGCATCATCACCAGTCTTGGAAGCAACGCTCTTAACGAGCTGTGCACCAGTATTCTCGAACTTATCCTCCAGTTCAATCTCTTTGGCTACGGTTACACCATCCTTAGTAATCTGAGGAGCACCAAATTTCTTTTCAATAACTACGTTGCGTCCCTTTGGACCAAGTGTTACCTTCACTGCGTTTGCCAACTGATCGACGCCCTGCTTCATTGCATCACGAGCGTCAATATTGAATTTAATATCCTTTGCCATAATCTTTCAAAATTTAATAATTAATAATTTAAAAATGTAACAATTTGATTTTTACATTTTTACATTTTCGATTATTTTTCAATAATCGCCAGGACATCGCTCTGACGCATCATCAGATACTTCTCGCCCTCAAACTCCAGCTCTGTACCACTATATTTGCCATAGAGCACTTCGTCGCCAGCCTTTAAAATCATCTCTTCGTCTTTGGTTCCATTGCCTGTAGCAACAATTTTACCATGCAAAGGTTTCTCCTTAGCGGTGTCAGGAATAATAATACCGCCAATCTTCTCTTCTGCAGGTGCTGGCAATACCAGCACGCGGTCTGCTAATGGTTTGATGTTCATAATTTCTAATATTTTTGAGTTATACCTTATTAATATATATAGGCGGAACAGTTATTTTACCGCTCCGCCTATCACTCAGCCAAAACCGTGCCAACCATCACGGGTATGACACATTGTCAGCGACTTATGCCATTGATGACAACATTTCTTACCGTTGTGCCTTCTATCATCGTCTTGTCGAATGCATTTTTTTCATCACTGACTTTGACGTTCTCAAAAACGAAATCTTTCAGGATATACTTGTCGGAGATTCCTACATCAAAGAAATTACGACAGTCCATCTCTATATTTCTGATGGTGATATTATTGCACTGCGAGACAGGCATATCCTGACGATCCTCAGGCTTAAAGAACTGAGTCCAAGGGCGCACAACCAGGAACGAGCCGCACTTACCTTTAATATCGCTAACTGTCACATATTCATAATGTTGCGGCGTATCAGGACGCATTTTCAACCAAAGTACACGAGTCGCAGATTTAACGTCAATACGACGTAATATTACGTTATGGTCATCAAGACTTTCCGACCCGAGTGTCAGACAACCGTGAACCTTTCCATAAGTACAATCCTCAATGATAATGTTAGAGCAAGGGCCATTGTCTGGATTCTTGTCAGCCCATGTGCCTTTACCACCTTTTAACACCACTGCATCATCATTCACATGCATATAGCAACCATGGATTAGCACATTCTTGCAGACATCGAGATCGATGGCATCCGTACTCGGACCGCCACGTCTGGGATCCAAAGGTGTCACATTTTCCGTTGGGGCAAAGATAAAACAACCCAGATAACGGACATTTTCACATCGATAGAGATGATTTGTCCAGAACGGTGAATTGATGATTTTAACATCCTGCACCGTCACGTTCTTCGAATTAGAAATATACACATTTCGAGGTCGCATGGCCTCCAGATTTGTACATTGGGGATTGTATAGGCGACGGATCCAGAACTCCTCCCAGTATTTCTGGCCGTTGCCGTTAATGGTGCCAGGCCCCGTTATTGTAAAGCCATCTACACCATCGGCATTTACCAAAGCAGCGAAATAATTGAAGGTTTGTCCCTCCATACGGGTCTTTACAATCTTAAAATCACGAATACGGTCGGACCCCTTCAGTTCCCCACCCTCTTCTATCTGGAGATGAGTGCCTGGTTTAAAGAATAGAGAGCCACTGACAAATGTGCCTCTTGGAATGACGACCACACCGCCCCCCTCAGCAGCACAACGATCAATTACTGCCTGAAGTTCCTTAGTTTGAACAGCATCAGTCCAACGATCGACACCATATTCAGTCACATCATAATGTTTCATCCCTGATACATCCACGCGGGAAGTATCACTAAACCAGGCTGATATTTCCTGACCATCTGGCCAATATTCTACAGCCTTATTCTTCTTACCAATCATTACCAATGGTACAAGGAAAGCGACCATCATCAAAAATGTACGATTTTTCATCTTCTGATCTGTTTATTAAGTAGTTTATCGACTGCAAAGGTATATTGAAAATCTGATTAAACCAAATTTTTTTATTGAAGATGTGCCTTTCTTTCAAAAAAATGTGTACCTTTGCAATCGGATATCCAAATAATAGACAACTTATTATGAAACAATTCTTCAAAATGACACTTGCCACCGTATGTGGTATTGTGATCTTCATGGTCGTAATGGGATTCTTCTTAGTGATCTCGTTACTAGGAATGGTGGCTAGCGATTCTGCCTCTACCAAAGTTAAGGAGAACTCCGTTTTTGTTATTAAGCTTGATGGCATCATCAGTGAACGTGCCGAAGAAGGTTCGCCTCTCAGTGAATTGATGGATATGGGCGATATGGACGCCATGGGACTTGATGACCTGATCAGCAGTATCCGCAAAGCACGGGATCATGAAGATATCAAAGGTATCTATCTTGAAGGAGGCCTTGCTTCGTTCGACTCCCCGGCTACAGCCCAGCAGTTGCGTGATGCTCTCAAAGACTTCAAGAAGAGTGGAAAATGGATTGTAGCTTACGCAGACCAGTACATGCAGGCAAGCTATTATGTGGCTTCTGTAGCTGATAAAATATACCTCAACGGTGAGGGAATGATAGACTTCAAGGGACTTGGTGGCAAAAGCGAGTACTATAAAGGCCTTTACGACAAATTGGGCATTAAGTACCAAGCAGCCAAAGTCGGTAAATACAAGAGTTATGTGGAGTCTAACACCATGACAGGCATGAGCGAATACGACCGTGAACAGCGAACCGTTTACCTGAACGGCATCTGGAACTATTGGTTGAAGGAAATCTCCGAAGGTCGTAAGGTCAAGGCGGAACAGCTGAACCAACTGGCAAATGACAGTATTGTCATGTTTGCCGACAGTAAAGATTATGTCAAAGCAGGCCTCATTGACAAGATTCTCTTCCCAGAAGAGATTAAAGCAGAGATTAAAAGCCGGCTCAAACTCGACAAGGACGAAGATATTCCTCAGCTGACGCTCTCCAACATGCTCAAAGTAAAGTCAGAGAAAAATGAGGAAGGCGATAAAATCGCTATTTATTATGCCTATGGCAGCATTGTCGATAATAGCGCTATGGATCTGCTGTCAGGTGGCGGACATAATATCGTAGGAAAAACAACTGCAGAAGATCTCCGAAAACTGGCTGATGATGAAGACATAAAAGCAGTAGTATTCCGCGTGAATTCTGGTGGTGGTAGCGCCGTTGCTTCAGAACAGATCCGCCATGCGGTAAAACTACTGAAGGCCAAAAAGCCTGTTGTGGTATCTATGGGTGGAGCTGCTGCCTCTGGCGGATACTGGATCAGTTCACCAGCCAACTTCATTTATGCTGAGCCTACAACGATAACAGGCAGTATTGGAATCTTTGGTATGGTTCCGAATTTTAGCGGTTTGGTCACAGACAAACTCGGTATAACCTTCGACGGTGTAAAGACAAACAAATACACAGATGCTGAAGAAAATCTGGTATTAGCAAAAGACAATGCAGATGAGATGAAATACCTTCAGGGGCATATCGATCGTGGCTATATCAGTTTCCTCAATATCGTATCTGAGGGGCGTGGCATGAAGCCTGAAGAGGTAGATCCTATCGCACAAGGTAGAGTATGGTTGGCTACTGATGCTGTCAAGATTAAACTTGTAGATAAACTGGGAAGTCTTGACGATGCCATTAAGAAAGCAGCAGAGTTGGCCAAGGTGAAGGATTTCTATACAGTAACCTATCCCGGCAAAGGCGACTGGATGGATAACCTATTCCCCAAGGAGAACAAGGGTACTTATCTCGACGGCGAGCTCCGTCTGCTACTCGGCGACCTTTATCAGCCGCTGATGGAAATACGCCAGACCATCAAGGACGGTAGCCGCATCCAGGCTCGCATGCTTGAAGATATTCGTGTAAAATAACTATTCATGGAAGGCGACCTCATCACAATAAACAAAAGTCTGCGCCCTCTAAGCCGACTCTACGGCTGGGGTGTTGCCTTCAGGAACCTACTCTTTGATATGGGTATTCTGAAAAGCCGTTCCTATTCGACGCCAGTTATTTCTGTGGGTAACATCACAGTTGGCGGAACAGGAAAGACTCCACATGTTGAATACCTTATCCGGTTATTGAAGGGCCAAATGAGCGTCGCCATGCTCAGCCGAGGCTACAAGCGAAAGACTACAGGTTTCCTGTTGGCCGACCAAAACACCACAAGCCGCGAAATAGGTGATGAGCCATATCAGATTTACAAGAAATTCCCTGATATCACTGTGGCTGTGGACCAGAAGCGTACACGTGGCATTGAGAAACTCATTGGGAGAGAGGCTGGCAAGGATATTGACGTCATTATCCTCGATGATGCCTTCCAGCACCGCTATGTTAAACCGGGTATCAATATCCTGCTTGTAGATTATCACCGTCTTATCATTTATGATGAGTTATTGCCAGCAGGACGCTTACGCGAACCGGTAAAAAGCAAGAACAGGGCAGACATTGTTATTGTCACCAAATGCCCCACCGACTTGAAACCTATGGACTTTCGAGTTATTACAAAAGCGTTGAATCTTTTCCCGTACCAACAGTTATACTTCTCCACCCACAAGTACGAATCACTTCAACCTGTATTTAATAGGTCAGACAAGAATATTTCTAAAAGGATTGAAGCATTGTCGGACGAAAACGTTCTTTTAGTGACAGGCATTGCCTCACCCGAACAAATGAAGCTCGATCTGCAGCCTTATGCCAAACGGATTGAGCCATTGGCTTTTGATGACCACCACCAGTTTACAGCCAAGGATGTAGCTCGCATCAACGAGGCCTTCAAAGCCCTTCCCTCCCCCAAACTCATTGTTACCACAGAGAAGGATGTCACGCGCCTAAAAGATATGGATGGCCTTAGCGATGAAGTGCGTCAGCAACTCTATGTATTACCTATCTACATTACCTTAATGCAGGATCAAGAAGAAGCATTCAACAAGAATATTTTAGGATATGTACGAAAGAATTCAAGAAACAGCATCCTGGTTAGAGACAAGGATGACCACAAAGCCCAAGACAGCGATAGTTCTGGGGACAGGCCTCGGACAATTAGCTTCAGAAATAACTGACACATACGAGTTTCCCTATCAAGAAATCCCCAACTTCCCTGTATCAACTGTTGAAGGCCATAACGGCAAACTGATCTTTGGCAAACTTGGTGGAGTGGATATCATGGCCATGCAGGGTCGTTTCCATTTCTATGAAGGTTATTCAATGAAGGAAGTCACCTTCCCCATACGTGTTATGTATGAGTTAGGAATCAAGACTCTCTTCGTCTCCAACGCCGCTGGTGGCATGAATCCCCAATTCAAGATTGGAGATCTTATGATTATTACTGATCATATCAACTTCTTCCCAGAACACCCACTTCGTGGCAAGAATTTCCCCACAGGACCGCGTTTCCCAGATATGCACGAACCTTACGATCTCTCTTTGGTGACACTTGCAGATGAAATAGCCCAGGAGAAAAACATCAAGGTACAGCATGGTGTCTATGTCGGCGTTCAAGGTCCCACTTTCGAAACCCCTGCTGAATACAAAATGTATCGATTGCTTGGTGGCGATGCGGTTGGTATGTCCACAGTTCCTGAGGTTATAGTAGCCCATCACTGCGGCATTCGCACTTTTGGTATATCTGTCATAACAGACCTGGGTGGATTTGACAAACCTGTAAAAGTCAGCCACGAAGAGGTACAGGAGGCTGCCAATCAAGCACAGCCTCTTATGACGGAAATTATGCGTGAAATGATTAAGAGAAGTTAGGCATGGATATTGCGAAGATAGGTGAGTTTGGACTGATAGACCGTCTCACGAACGACTTAGAAATAAAAAACCAAAGCACCTTGAAAGGTGTGGGCGATGATTGTGCAGTTCTCTCATATCCCGACAAGGAAGTACTTGTCACTACAGACATGTTGATGGAGGGTGTTCATTTCGATCTCACTTATATTGATCTGAAACATCTCGGTTATAAGTCAGCAATGGTCAACATCAGCGATGTATTCGCCATGAATGGAACTCCACGACAGATAACTGTATCATTGGCCATCAGTAAACGCTTTTCTGTTGAAGACATGGAAACCTTCTATAGCGGTCTGCGTCTGGCTTGCGACAAATGGGGAGTTGACATTGTTGGCGGAGACACGACATCCAGTTATACAGGAATGGCCATTAGCATCACTTGCATAGGCGAAGCTAAAAAAGAAGATATAGTCTATCGAAATGGCGCAAAAGACACTGATCTTATATGCGTATCAGGCGATTTGGGGGCAGCCTATATGGGTCTTCAACTATTAGAACGTGAAAAAAGTGTCTATTATAGTCAAGTAGAGGAAGCCAAACGAAAAGGTGACAAGCGCGCCCTTGAAGAACTGGCACACTTTCAACCAGATTTCAGCGGTAAGGAATATCTGCTACAGCGGCAATTGCAGACCGAAGCCCGAGGTGACATTATCGAAAAACTCAAGAAAGCAGGTATTCATCCCACAGCAATGATGGACATCTCCGATGGTTTATCTTCCGAATTAATGCACATTTGCAAGCAATCAGGTGTCGGATGCCGCATCTACGAGAAAAACATCCCGATTGACTATCAAACGGCAGTGATGGCTGAAGAGATGAATATGAATGTTACCACATGTGCCCTCAATGGCGGTGAAGATTACGAACTTTTGTTCACTGTTCCCATTGGCGATCATGAGAAAATTGAGCAAATCGACGGTATTAAGCTTATCGGGCACATCACTGATGCAAAATTCGGAAAAGTGCTCGTAACCCGTGATAATCAGGAGTTTGAGCTCAAAGCTCAAGGTTGGAATCCACTCTCATAGGCAATGGCCTAAAAACTTTTTTGCAAAATAATTGCAGAAAAGTTTGGTGGGTTCAAAAAAAGTTAGTACCTTTGCACCCGCAAACGAAAGGATTGCAACCGAAATTGGTGCCTTAGCTCAGTTGGTAGAGCATCGGACTGAAAATCCGTGTGTCCCCGGTTCGATTCCTGGAGGTACCACTCCTCCTTTCATTAGCCCGGTTTCGCGTTATGGCGGCCGGGTTTTCTTTTTATAACCTAAACAAATCAAATTATGGGAATAGTCATTGGCATTGACGTGGGTATATCTACCACAAAAATAGTTGGAATCAAAAATGGGAAGGTATCAGCACCCATCCGCATTACAGCAGCCGATCCAATCACATCACTATATGGAGCTTTCGGAAAATATCTACATGACAATGATATCGATCTGAAAGATGTAGAGCAGGTTATGCTCACTGGTGTTGGTGCTGCATATATTGACCAGCCGATCTATGGATTACCCACAGCCAAATCACAAGAGTTTATGGCCGATGGCCTTGGTGCCCGTTTTGAGTCAAAACTTGACCATACGATTGTTGTTTCAATGGGAACAGGTACATCATTCGTCAAATGCGAAGGCGATGAGATGAAACATATAGGTGGTATTGGTGTTGGAGGAGGGACTCTAGCTGGTCTGGCACGAATCATGCTCAATACAAGCGATATCAAGCAAGTAGCAAACATGGCCAAACAAGGGAATGTGCGCAATATCGACTTAACCATCGGTGACATCAGCGCTCAACCATTGCCAGGTCTGCCAATGGACACCACCGCCTCCAACTTTGCACGTGCGCAAAGCGATGCCAAGAAAGAAGATATTGCTGCAGGAATTATTAAAATGGTACTCCAGTCTATTGGTTCTGCTGCTTGGCTAGCATCATTAGGAAGCGATATTCGAGATTTCGTTCTCATTGGCAATCTCTCACTCTTGCCCCAATGCAAAGAAGTATTTCCTGCACTGGAAAAACTTTATGATATCCGCTTTCATATCCCCAAGTACTCGCAGTACTGCACTGCTATTGGTGCAGCACTTGACTATACTATCAACCAACAGAAATAAACTCGGCAGGTGTAATACCTGTCTTTTCTTTAAATTTTTTCTGGAAATAGCTGCGATCTGCAAAACCACAGTGTTGGGCAACAGTTTCGTTGCTCCATTCCGGATGCTCTCGGATGACTCGCTTAGCCTCTTCTATACGCAGATTGGTCATCCATTCGCTATATTTAAGGTCCTTCATCCTAAGCCAATTGGATAGCAAATACTGGGGCAGCCCAATCTCCTCGGCCACATTGGGCAGTTTCTGGCCGCTCTTCAGATAGCCACCATGCTCTATCCACTTGTCAACTGCCAGATTCACACGATGCATCGCCTCTGTATCAACGATATGCTCCTGATTGCTTGTTTTCCTTACATTGACAGCCTCTGCTTCTTCCATCTCTGCATGCTGCTCAGCCTCCATGACATTCATGGCAGCCGCACTGACCACATAAAGGCAGAAGCTATCGACCAAATAGAAGATACCTACAAACATAAGCAATGCAAAAACAGGCAACCACCAACCATTGGTAAAAATGACGAAAGGTACCATGGCGGCCATCATTGCCAAAAAGACGACACTTACCCGCATCCAGTTCAGCGCATTGTCATTATCTCGGTCGTAATAGTTTTCCATAATTTTTTTCAGACCATTCAGGAAATGGAGATGACGCACCAGATAATAACCCTGCATACCAGCATACAAGATAGCCGCCACAATTTTAGCCATATCCAACGATATCGGATCATTCTCCGACAAGCCTAGTCCAACCATAACCATTGCCCCTATCCAAACAGGTACACCGATATATTTATCAAGTTTAGACATATGGCCACGTCGCAACAGATAAAGCAACGTCAATGAAAACATGATGGAACATGGAATGAAAATGGCAATATTAAGCATAATAGCCTGCGACAGATGGCCTGTAGTACGCAATTGTAGAGTATATTGTAACAAGAACTGAATACCCAACAATGCAGTACTGCACGCCAACAACCAACGGGCACGGCTAAAAAGCCATATTGATCTGACGGGTAACATGAGCAACTTCACTGTTAGAAGCGCCATGAGCATCACTGCTGCAAATTGAACCTTTTCCATTTTCGAGGCAAAATTAAGAAAAAACCACAATTAAGCCAACTTTTTTGTGTAAATTTCTCGAATTTACACAGCTATTTATCGCAAATTACACACCTTTATCGATTTTTCCACATAAATTCTAAAAATGTGTTCATATCTTTGCATCGTCAAACCATAGACCTGACCATTTAAAAAATAGACCATAGGCCTGACCATTATTAAAATATGAACCATAGACCTGACCATTATTAAAATACAAAAATAGACCATAAACCTAACCATTTATATTTAAAAAATCTGGCGTAGATGGATTATCAGTTCTACCAAACAGTTTTATATCTCGCCGGGGCAATCAATCTCATGATTGCCTTGGTGCTGATTCATAATAATATATGGTATCGCTATTATGACTTGTATCACCGTTCTCGCATATTCGTAGCCTTGAACTTTATGATTTTTGGCATCGGATTTCTGATACATGCGTGTTTCGGATGGCGTCTAGCATGGCCTGGAGCAGCATCAGCCCTTACTGTCAGTTATTTCCATAGTGGAGCCATACTCTTCGGATGGAGCCACATTTCATTATTGCGTCCTGACTACCTGACACGTCGTGTCGTCGTCAGAGATCTCACAATCTTCATCGTCGGCCTTGCTGCCTATTGGACATCAGTAGCCAACATGTCACTCTTCAGGTTACATATTGCATTTACGATATTTTTTGTCCATGCAGCATTCATTGCCCTCACCTTCTATCGCACTTATTTCCGTGTCCGCCATAACATCCAGCAACTACCCTCAGGCGGTCAAGCACCTATATGGTGGACAGAAGATACCAAACGCATCGTTCTGAGCGCACATAATTCATTCATCATCGGCTGTCACCTGATCATACTTTTCGGATTGGGGAGCATTGCTATCACTGCAGCTTTCCCCCATGAAATATGGCCATACAGTCTGCTCACGATGTTAGGAATTGCCGTATTCTGTTACATTTTCTATTCACTCGTAGAATACGGAAACGTGATAGAATCAGCCACCTATGCAACAGAGAGGCCCATCAACTGACATTCTCATTGAGATTCCGCTGGAGGAAAAAGTCTTTTGTTGCCAAAAAGAAGGTCAGTACACCGGAAGCGTTGATGATGACTACCGTCCAGAAGGCTGCCTCATAACTAATCAACTCAGAGATGATGCCACCAATAAGAATACCAAGTCCCATACCGATGTCCCAAGAAATGAGGATAGTGGAATTCGCTGTACCCCGCTGATTGTTTCGAGCCGTACAGATGGTCATATTCTGGAAAGCGGGCCACATGTGGCCGTTACCGAGACCTATTAGCAATGCTGATCCGTAATACCCTACCCAACCAGGCATCAGAATAAATAAGGTATAGCCAATGAGCGAGATGACCATGCCTTGTTCTGCATGCCTTGTAAGTCGTCCTTCCCGTAATGCCTTGCCTCCCTGAAGTCTTGACAATATTAGACCAACAGAACAGAGAAGGAAATAAGTGCCCGTCCCACCAGTAATACCCATCACCTCCTTACTATAGATAGCCAGATAGTTGCTGAGCACACCAAAACTAAAACCGAAGGCCACCATGTTCAGCCCAAGAAGCCAGCCGCGCACCAAGAAGAAACGATCGAGAGATAGTTTCGACTTATTACACACAATCTCTTTTTCTGGGAATTTTACCGTAGCATCAATCAACCATCCTATACAGGCCACAATCAGTGCCAGCCAGAACAGCAACTCGAAATTACCAGTATATTTATAGATAAAGATACCTATCGTTGGCGCGATAGCCATAGAGAGGTTATTGCTAAGTCCATAGTAGCCAATACCCTCCGTACGGCGACTTGAGGGCAAAACGTCAATGGCAGCAGTAGAATTAGCCACTGTCAAAGCGCCAAAGGGACCTCCATGCAGTGTTCGCACAATGGTAAACATCAGCATCGTTGAAGCAGCCAAATAACCTGCGAAAAAAATAGCAAAAGTACCAAAACACACCATCAATACCAAACGGCGTGGGAAGGAATCGACGAAATATCCACTAAAAGGGCGGAAAAGCAAGGCTGTGACAGTATAGCCCGAAAGAACCAGGCCGATAACATCCTTGGTCGCCCCAAAATGTTCACTCAAATAGAGAGGCAACAAGGGCGTGAGTACATAAAAAGCAAAAAACAGCGTAAAGTTCGCTGCCATCACCTTACAGTAATTCTGATTCCAAAGTCGTTCCATCGTTTCTGCTGCAAAGGTACGCAAAAGCAACCAATAATATCACAAATCAAAAACTAAACAATGTTAACGTCGTTTTACATTTGACCTTTTACTACGTCTATAGTATATTATTATCAACACAGTATGAAAAGAATCATTATTTTATCAACACTCGCTTTGATGGCTATAGTCGGCAAGGCGCAAAATCTGAAACTAAACGAATTAGAGTACTTTGAACGTCAAGGTGTCAACATTTTAGTGTTCAGCAACAGTTTCAATGGTGGCTTTAACGACGAGAAGAACTCGGGCTTAGAGATCATCCACCATGGTGTTCGAACCATTCAGGGAGGAGCAGTCCGTCTGAACAACACACCTGAACAATGGGACCTCGTACCAACCATGACGAGTCGTAAAGTGGATAAAGAGAAAGGTACTATTGAGGTCAATCTACGCTACAACGATTATGATTTCGATAGTCGCCTGGTGGTGACAGCCAAGGGTAAGGCTGTGGAAATTGCTGTATGGCTTGACAAGCCCGTCCCAGAAAAATTGGCTGGTGATGCTGGTTTCAATCTTGAATTTCTGCCTTCACAATATTGGTTGAAGACCTTTACGATGGATGGCCGCCTCAACCGATTCCCACGTTATGCGACCAGCCAGACCATCACACGTCCCAACAGTGAGAAGCCGCGTCAGTTCAAGGGTTTCAAAACATACGACGACCGAGGGACTGATCGTTTTGTAGATCCGTTACCGATAGAGGTAGGTCACTCCATCGTGATGGCCCCAGATGCCCCAGAGCGCATGATTCGTATCAGCAGTGATGATGCCGAACTGAAACTTTACGATGGTCGCATGTTGGCTCAGAATGGCTGGTTTGTTTTACGCAGCGTTCTCCCCAAGGGCAAAACCGGTAAGGTGATGACCTGGACAGTAGAACCTCACGCCATCCCTGATTGGATCCGTGAACCCAACATCGGATTCAGCCAAGTGGGTTATATACCTAACCAGCCAAAGGTTGCCGTCATCGAACTCGATAAGAAAGATCAGCCTAAGGCCACCGCATCACTCATCCGTATCAAGAACGACGGTACTAGCGAAACAGCCTTTACGGGCAATATTCAGAACTGGGGGGCCTACTTTAAATATAATTATGTGAAGTTCGACTTCAGCAGTGTTACTCAGCCTGGTGTCTATTACATCCAGTATGGCGACACAAAGACCAATAATTTTCTCATCGATACGCATGTGTACGATAAGATTACTGACGCTACAACCGATGTATGGGTCCCTATACACATGGACCACATGTATGTGACCGAGGGCTATCGTACCTGGCACGGTGAGCCCTTTAAGGAGGGCTACCTGCAAGCACCAGAGAGCGATCATTTCGACCTTCACCGCCAAGGACCGACAACAGACACGAAATACAAGCCTTATGAACTGATTCCTGGTCTGAATGTCGGCGGATTCTTTGATGCTGGCGATTTCGACATAGAGACAGGTTCGAACATCAATGTGGTTCAGAACTTCATCCGTGCCTGGGATCTCTTTAAGCCTCTGCGCGATGAGACCTTCGTCAGTCAGCAGCAGCGCTATGTCGATTTGCATCGTCCTGACGGCGTCCCCGATATTCTGCAGTTCATCGAGCATGGCACACTGAACCTTGTGGCCCAAGCCGAACAGATTGGTCACATGGCTCAAACGCTGTCAAACTCCGTACTCGACAACTACCATCATCTGGGCGATGCCGCCTCTATCACTGATGGTTTGCACTACGATCCTTCACTGAAACCTTATGAGGTTTCTGCCGATGGTAAACGTAGTGGTACACCTGACGACATGTGGGCTTTCACGACACGCGAGCCAGCCCTCGACCTTCGTGCCGCTACGATGTTTGCGGCTGCCAGCCGAGTTCTCCGCGGATATAATGACAATCTGGCAGAGCGAGCCCTCACTCAGTCGAAGCGACTGATGAAAGAGGCAACAGAACTCATCAATCAGCGAGCACGCAACCCACAGAACCAGATGGACTTCAACTGGCTTGACGGTTTTGAGGGCAGAGACATGGGGGCAAACAAGCCTGACAAGAAGCGCCTGAAACTCATAGAGCGCACCCGCAAGAATCGTGAGACATTAGGCGATATGGCCACCAACCTGCAACTTTACGGTGCGACTCAGGAGAAACAATACCTCGACAACTTCGAGAAACAAATCTGGGATGCACTTGAACTGAATGTAGCCATGAACATGCAGACTGCCCTTGACGCTGTGCCATATATGGACGATTCGTATCGGCAGAAATTGCGCCCATATGTAGAGCAATATAACACCTACATCCGTAATTTCGACACTCAGAATCCATACGGAGTACCCATCGGACTCGGCAACTGGGCTGGTGTCAATATGGTGCTCAACTTTGGTATCGCCGTCAATTATGCCCATCTCTACTTTCCTGACATCGTGAAGAAAGATGAGATCTACCGTGTATCCAACTGGCTCTATGGCTGCCATCCTTACCATAACTACTCGTTTGTAGCAGTGGTAGGTGCTACCCGTCCGAAACAAGTGTTCTATGGCAACAACCGTGCTGACTTCTCGGCGATTCCAGGCAATGTTGCTCCAGGACTGTTGTTCCGCAAACCCGATCATTTCGAGAACTTCGATGATTGGCCTTTCCTTTGGGGACAGAATGAAGGCACCATTGCAGGCAACACACAATACATCATATTCGGTTCAGCTTTCAAGAACCTCCAAAAGTAAACAAGAATCCCCTCGCCAAAGCGGGGGGATTTACTTTACTATAGATGTGAGGGGATTCCTATTCTATTCAGATAACGTGTAGTCCGAGGAATACCATCAAGCCATTCATCAAGATCCAGAAGATGGCGAAAGGCATCGTCTTACGCATGATGTCACCGTCTTGGCCCTCCATATCGCATGCGGCAGTTGCAATCGCAATACTTTGTGGAGAGAGCAGTTTACCGCCCTCTGAACCTGCACAGTTAGCGGCTGCGAGCCAGTTGGTCTCACTTCCTGTAACCCCAAAGAATGTACCCTGATTCACAAGGCCGAGGTCGCTGGCAGCCGTTGCCTGCAACTTGCCAAAGAGGATATTCGCATTCGTAGCACTGCCGGTCACAAACGTTCCGATCGAACCGATAAGCGGTGCAAAGAATGGGAAGGCGGCTCCAGTGAGTAGCACGAGTCCTTTGGCGATATCATTCGTCATGCCCGTATTGTTCATCAGCATAGCCATCGCTACCAGACAACAGATCGTGACAACCGTCTTCTGCAAATTCAGTGTCGTCTTTGCCAGCAGCGTCATCAGTTTACCAAAGCTCATACCTTGAATCAGACCACCGATCACTGCACCAAGGAAGATCATCAGACCAGCATTTGAAAGCCAGCCGAACTTAAAGGTATTGCCGATAACGGGCAGGTCAAACTTCGTGACTAAGGTCGTATTCAGCAATTCGTTGATGGGAGGCACAATCTTGCTGCTGATGAGAATAAAGAAGATGATCAGTCCATAAACGCTCCAAGCCTTCAGCGTTTTCGCCAGACCGAAATGGTGCTTCTCGACGATCACTTCATCGGCAGGATTTTCATCGCGGATAAACAGTTTATTGTATATCAGCATGGCGATGATTGCAGCCACAGAACCGAGGATAGCAGGTGTTTCGGGACCGACAAAGTGGGCACAGCAGAACTGGACAATGATCGAGAAAGTGCCCACGAAGAGCGCGATACACAGGTTCTTGACAATCTTCGTTCGGTCGGTCATCATCAGAATCAGGAACGGCGTGATAAAGAACATCAGCGAGAGTTGCAGAATGATGAAGGTAGCGACCTCACAGAGTTCTTCCGGTGTTGCAACACCACTGACAGCGACCTGATTGGCCAGTGTCGTTGCGGGCAGGCCTACTGCACCGAAGCCTACAGCCACCGTATTGGCCACCAGACAGATAACAGCCGAGAACATCGGTTTGAACCCCAGTCCTATCAGGATGGCAGCAGGAATAGCCACTGCCGTTCCGAAACCAGCCATACCTTCGAGTACACCACCAAGTCCCCATGTCAGCAGCAATACCAGCAAACCTTTATCGGAGGTCATCTGAATAAACTGCGTCTTAATCGTCTCAATCTCCTTGGTCTCACAAAGGATGTTGTAACTTAAGATGGCGCAGATAATAATCAAAATAATGGGGAAACAAGCCTTGAGGAAGCCTTCTACGACCGACCACAGCGTAATGCCATAAATAGAGACACCCGCATATTTCTCTGGCAGGATGCCCATGGCAGGTACGGCAAACAAAGCCAAAACGATTGTAACGGCAAGAGTTACTACGGCACTCTTGTAGCCAGACACTTTAAAGCCCATCATCAACACGATGAGCAGTAGGATTGGGATAACAGATACTAATGCTGTCATAGGTTTTTTAGTTATTTGAATAATCGAATCATTTGTTCTTAAATGAACTCTTTGCAAATATACGAGATTTTTTTGAGACTATAGTACTTTTTTTAGTGAAAAAATCAAAAACGATATATGCCATACCCGATTTTTTCGTAACTTTGCCAGATAGAAACATGATGCTTTAGATATGAATTATCCTTTGGATCCACATGGAGAAATGATTCTCCAAGAATACCGCGACTATCAGCCCATCTTCAAGAGGCTGGACGAACTTGTCTATAATCACCTGTCTCGCACCCTTCAAGAACAGGGAATCTATGTTACCTCCATCGAGCACCGCATTAAGCAAGAAGCCTCGTTGGCCGGTAAACTCATGCGCAAAGGTCACAAATACACTGATATCAACAGTCTGACCGATATCGTGGGTGTACGTATCATCACTTTCTACACGGATGATGTCGATAAGGTGGCTGCCATCGTCAAACGAGCCTTGGACGTCGATTGGAAGGAATCGGTCGATAAGCGTAAGTTGCACGATCTCGACAGTTTCGGCTACAACTCGCTGCACTATATCTGCCGACTGCCGAAATCCGTGATCGACGACCCAAAGATGCCCGAGTTAAACACGATACGTTTCGAACTGCAGATGCGCACAGCCCTTCAGCACGTCTGGTCAACCATCGAGCACGACACTGGTTATAAGGGTGGTGTGAAGATTCCTCGCGAGTATTTGCGTCAGTTCAGTCGTCTGGCTGGTATGTTGGAACTCATCGACGACGAGTTCAGTCGTCTGCGCGCCACGCTCACCAACTATCGTCGTCGCGTACAGTCGCTCGTGGCTTCAGGACAACTCGACGATGTAGAGCTCGACAGCGATTCGTTCCACAGTTATCTCGAACTCCATCCATTCGACCGTCTGAATCGTCGCATAGCCGCTGTGAACCAGGCAGAGATCTACCCCACTACACTCAGGCCCTTCGTGCATGTGTTCGAGAAGTTCGGCTTCACCACCCTGGGGGATGTTGACCGCTTCATTTCCGATAACAGTGAAGATGCTTACCAGATGGCGCTCTCTCAACTCGCATTCACCGATCTCGACATCCTCTCTGAGAACATCGGCTTGCTGAATCTCTGCATTGTCCACACCTTGAAGAATGGTGGTGGCCAGCAGGGCATTACGCAACTCTACGACATCATCTACGGAACTCGACCAGAGAACTCCGAAATGGCAAGTATCACTGTCGAGCAGGCCTCTTCCCTCGCTTTCATGCAGAATTCTGCGAAGTAACGAAGGAAGAGACCTCCTGACGGTCAATTATTCTTTTTAGGAGTTGTACACTCGTTTACCAGATAGACGATGCTCATATACGGTATGCCCGTATTGGTTTCCAAGCCTATCTCACAGGTACGACTGTTGGAATAGCCCACTTCGATATGGTTCTGCTCAATCTGCGGACGCAGTTTACGAAGAGCATAACTGTTCATTTCGGGGAAGGTAAATCCTCTGTCGCCAGCAAAACCGCAGCAGCCTACGCCTTCTGGCAGGAACACCTTCGTCGAACAGAGTTTGGCCAGTTCCACCATATCTTTATCGACACCCATCTGTCTTGTTGAGCAGGTAAGATGGAGCGCTACGGGACGATCAATAGGATGGAAATCAAGACGGTCAACGAGATAAGTCATGATAAACTCTGCTGGTTCATAGAGTTTCATCTTCTTCATCACCTTCTTCATGCGATGCAGACAGGGACTCTGGGCACAGAGCACCGGATACTTGCCTTGTTCTGATGCCTTCCAGATGGCTGCTTCGAGTTCGGCACTCTTACGGTCTGCGATGTCGAGCATGCCCTTCGACTCCCAGATCTGGCCACAGCACATCTTCTCCATCCCTTCTGGGAATATCACCTCATAGCCAGCCTTCGCCATCAGTTGGATAACCTCGTCCACCAGGTCGTGAATCTTTCCGCCACGTTTCGATTGGCCCATGGTCTGATTGATACAACTGGGGAAGTAAACGACCTTCAGTTCTTTGTGTTCCGCTTCATGTTTGGGTACCGACTTCTCGATGATAAACTGCGTAAGGTCTGAGGGCTTGGGCTGGCGCCGTTTCTTGGGCATCGCCGTTGTCCATAGCGGCATTCCCATCTTGTTCATCGTTCGACAGACCGTAGTCATCAGCGTGGGACCGAGAGTGATATGAGCCAGATGGGCCACATCGAGCACGACGCGCAGTCCACTCTTGATGCCCGCCATGTGATTGGCAGCAAACTCTCCTACCTGATACCCCAGTTTCGATTGGTTCATGTCCAACTGTCGAATCAGGTGCGTGAGTTCGCCCGTATTGATCTTCATCGGACACGAAGTCGAACAGAGGCCATCGGTCGCACACGTCTGATCGCCATAGTATTTATACTGTTTGCGCAGTGTGGCAGCCCGCTCTGGATCGCGCCCCGTAGCCTCGAGTTCACGGATCTCGCGCTGAACAGCAATACGCATTCTCGAAGAGAGCGTCAGTCCGCACGACATACAGTTCACCTCACAGAAACCACACTCGATACACTTATTGGCACGTTTCACCTGTTCGATGGTCTCGTGGGCGGTAGAGAGCGAGGGATCCATCAGGTAATTGCCGCCATCAGGCACGCTGTCGAAGTCGTAGTCGAGCACTGGCAATGGTTTCAGACACTTGATGAAACAGTCGGGATCGTCGTTGAAGATGACACCCTGGTTCAACAAGCCGTTGGGATCGAAGATGGCCTTCAGTTCCTTCATCGCCTCGTAGGCTTTCTCGCCCCATTCGTACTTCACGAAAGGTGCCATATTCCTACCCGTACCGTGTTCTGCCTTCA
>JAEEGG010003062.1_pt1 | contig 42125 bp, 31 predicted proteins | sample 9134161 | NCBI WGS metagenome assembly JAEEGG01 (sample SAMN16246543, study PRJNA631951) | gut metagenome | biome: gut microbiome; feature: rumen; material: CR-attached | host: Bos | place: Iran: Karaj | collected 2018-10 | reverse complement strand
CGCCTACGGGCCACAGCAGCACCGCGCATACGGGTGCCGTCACTCACGTGCCAATGGGCACCATCATCACCACGCCTACGGGCACCATCATCACCGCGCCTACGGGCACCATCACTCCCGCGCAGAGTATAGATTTAAGGCTCTCAAATTGAAGTTTATGTAACAAGTGATTTGTTATATGGAAGCGGGAATACCCTCGGCGCCTACCCCACCCCAGCTTCGCCCCACCGTCGCTCGCTCCCCAATTGCACCCTACTCGCAATTGCCTACTAGGGAGAGGACGCCTACGGGCTCTCTGCGCTTCTGGCTGCGCTTCTACAAGCACTACTCTGCGCCACAATTCCACTTCATATGGCGGTTACGCGTGAAAAAAAAACAATGATATAGAAGTTGACCTGCCGGATGAAAATCCCTATATATACGCGCGCGTGAGTGAAAGGTGCTTGCACCACTTGCACCACGCCCGCCCTCCATCGGCCATGTAGCGCGTGGAGAGGTAACGGGCGTGAGCTGACTGTTTCCATTTGTCTCATGCTTTTCTCTATGTTTCATCCTGCATATATATTCACTTCGTGTGTATATTTATGCATAACGGCGTGCCGCTGACCCATGACGGCCCGGTTCTCCCACGCGGAGCCGCCCCGTGAAAAAACGGAGGCCACTTTTTTTCATGCGGTGGCCACTTTTTCTCACGGGACGGCTCCCAAGAAATGTATATTTATGCACTTTGTGGTGGGAGTAATGAGTGGGTGGTTTAGCAGCTAAGGTCACTATGTGGTGCAAGAGGTGCAAGCACCAAACGATCATGCGCGCGTATATATCGCGCGCGTGCGTGACGGTCTCCCGAGCAGAGCTCGCCCGCTCGAACTTGTTCGCTTGCTTCAGCAAGAACCCGTCGTCTTTTCCCTGATGACAAGGGATGCCAAGGGAGGGGAGGCTTCCTCAGGGCCTGCAGGCCAACTGCTATATCATTGCCCCAAAAAAGGAGGCCACACTTTTCTGCGTGACCTCCTTTTGCACATAACATGCATAACTATTAGTTTCTACTGCCCCCATCTGCATGTTTAAACATTTGCTGCATCAACACATGTTGTGGTGCAAGTGGTGCAAGCGCCTGCCGATGAAGCGCGCGTATAGAACGCGGGGCGCAGGTGGCTACTCGTTGAGCTGCACCACGAAGTAGCCCTTCTTGCCTGTGGGGAAGACACCCTTGATGATGAGCACGGGTTCGCTCGACGTGCTGACCTCCTTCACCAAGTCCTGCAGCTCACCGATGGTCTTGATGGGCTGGTCGTTCACCTGGCGTATGATGAAGCCCTTGGGCACACCGGCATCCTTCAGCTTGCCGCTGTTCACCTTAATGACCTCCAGTCCGTAGGCTATCTCCAACTGCTCCATCTGCTGTCGGTTGATTTCGCGGAAGTCTGCACCCAGCACATCGAGGTCGGCGTTGCGCACCACTCTGGTGTTGCCCTGCTCATTGCGCAGTGTCACGGTCTTGGTCATCTTCTTATTCTTGTGCAGGAAGGTGAGCGTCACCTTGTCGCCAGGCCGTTTCTGTGCGATGATGCCCGAAAGGTCGCCAAACTTCTTCACGCGCTGTCCGTCGACCTCAGTAATGACGTCGCCCTCTTCGATTCCTGCTTCCTGAGCGGCGCTCTCGTCCACCACCTTGTTCACATAGATGCCCTCCATGGTGCCGAGGTCCACCTCGTTGCCTTCCTCCTTCTGTCTATCCACGTAATCCTTCACGTCGGTGCCCTGGATGCCTATCATGGCGCGCTGCACGGTGCCATACTGCTTGAGGTCGGCCACCACCTTGTTCATCATGGCTGTTGGAATGGCGAATCCGTAGCCGCTGTAGCTGCCCGTCTGCGAATAGAGCATGGCGTTGATGCCAATGAGCTGTCCGTTGGTATTGACGAGTGCGCCACCGGAGTTGCCTGAATTGATGGCGGCGTCGGTCTGTATGAAGCTCTCCACGCCGTTGGCACCCAGCGTGCGTGCCTTGGCCGAGATGATGCCGGCGGTAACGGTGTTGTTCAGTCCGAGCGGGTTGCCGATGGCCAGCACCCATTCGCCCACCTTCACGTTGTCGCTGTTGGCAATCTCGATGGCAGGCAGCCCACGTCCGTCTATCTTGATGAGTGCCAGGTCGGTGGTTTTGTCGGCCCCGATGATGCGTGCAGAGAACTCACGGTTGTCTGCCAGAGTGACAGTCAGTTCGTCGGCTCCGTCCACCACGTGGTTGTTGGTCACTATGTATCCGTCGCTGCTGATAATGACTCCGCTGCCCATGGCCGTGCGCTTAGGGGTCTGCACCTGGCGGCGGCGTGTGCCACCCTGTCCGCCCTGTCCGCGCCCGAAGAAGCCGCCGAAGGGGTCGCTGAAGAAATCCTCAAAGGGGTCGTTGGGCACCTCTACCGTCTGCACCTTCGAGTTCTGCACATATTTAATATGTACCACAGAGGGCAGTGCCTTCTCGGCTGCATAGGTCAGGTCGACGGGCTGTGCCGCGGGTGTGGCCACGCTTTCAAGCATGGGCAGTCGCTCTTGTGTAGCGGGGATGGTGTTAGTGGCAGCGTGCGAGTTGCTGAAGGCTGCTACTGCGAAAACGATGGCGGCCAGACTTGTTCCGGGCACCAGATAGCTTAAGATCTTTTTCATGTTCATATTGGTTTGTGTTAATATCTCTTGATTGTCTATGAAATGTTGATGCAAATATAATGGCAAAAACTGGTAAACTGACAAATTGTCTGTTTCTTTTCTTTCATTTTAACATTTCCTAATCAGGCTTTAAGCTCTGTTTGCGGCTCGGCGGCTGTTTTTTGCATTCGTTTAATCAGTAAAAATTTAATAAAATTATCTAGTAATTCGTTCCATGCGAGCGTGAAGATATGTTATTTCAGCATAAAAGCTGGGGCTCACCGCTTTTTTCTAATTAAAAATGAGTAATTTTGCAGCATGTTTTTCGAATCAACGAAAGCAAACATGAATAATAACATTACAACCCCACCCCTGCAGGGCAATGATACGAAATAGTAAAAAGCAAGAAGAGATGAACAGTAAAATAGAGAAGATAACATTCAGCCGGACTGCCATTAGCGAGGACGTGCTGCTGATGATGGTCAGGACTGCGGAGCTCATCAAGCAGTTGAACAGCCTGACTTTGGCAGACTTTGCGAAGAAACAGGAAATAACAGAAGAGCTGTTTGGCACCGTTGGCCACAATCCCTTTGTGGGTGACAACTTCCACTGCGACTTCGGCAAGAACATACATGTGGGCGACAATTTCCATGCTGACTATAACTGCACGATGCTCGATGTGGCTGAAATACGCATTGGACGCAACTGCATGATAGGGCCCGACGTTGGTATATATACAGCCGGGCACCGGCTGGAACCAGAAGGAAGAACGCTCGACGGATATGGACTGCCTATAACTATTGGCGATGATGTTTGGATAGGCGGTCACTCAACCATATTGCCTGGTGTCAGGATTGGGGATGGAGCGGTCGTAGCAGCTGGCTCAGTAGTCACTACTGATGTGGAGCCTCGCACGTTGGTGGCCGGCAATCCTGCCAAGCTGAAGAAGCGGATATGATTCAGCGCTGCCCCCAATAAAGCAACAACAAACAGGAAACGCTCGACCCTGGCTCAGATACGAACAGGAATGACGGAAGGAACACTTAGAAACATTATATATATATATATGACACCAACAGAAGAGAGAAACAAGAAACTGGCGGAAAAGATGATGAAGAACCTGAAGCGCCGCAACATGGAAGCCTTCTACTGTCCTACTGGCAAAGAGGCGGTGGAGCAGGTCTCAAAGCTCATTGCCGATGGAAGCACCGTGACATGGGGCGGAACGGCTACCGTGCGTGACCTTGGCATTCCCGAAGCGCTGAGAAACAGGGGCACACTCGAAGTACTGGACCGCGACCTGGCTGAGACTGCTGAAGAAAAGGAAGCTATATATCTCAGGGCTTTCACGGCCGATGTGTACCTGACGAGTGCCAATGCCATAACGGAAGACGGCATTATCGTGAATATCGACGGGAACGGCAATCGTGTGGCTGCTATCACGTGGGGACCGAAAAAGGTTATCTTCGTCATCGGACTCAACAAAGTAGCCCAGACGGCAGAGGCTGCTTTGGCCAGGGCGAGAAGCACAGCATCACCCATCAATGCCCAGCGCTTCGACATCAAGACCCCTTGCAGGATAGACGGCACCTGTCATAACTGCAACTCTCCGGAGAGCATTTGCAGCTACATCCACTTCCTAAGAAACAGCAGAAACAAGGGTCGGCACGTGGTGGTGCTTGTGGGTGAGGATTTAGGCTATTGAGTGTGTGCTGTTCGGCAATGTTGGATTGGTAAGTTCTGCAAGCAATGTTGACGGAGAGCGTATGGTTCAGACCTGCATCGGAAGGACAAGGATGAGTACGGAACAGAACCGTGTCCGTCCGTGTCCGTCCGTTGCCCAGAACCTATAAAGTGAATGGCTATGAAGTGGACTGTATTATCAGATAATCGAAGCGACGACAGCCGGCTCTTTACAGAGCATGGCCTATCTATACTGTTGGAAACGGAGGAACACAGCATCCTGCTTGACACCGGAGCAAGTGATGTGTTTATGAGAAATGCGGAAGTGCTGGGCATAGGACTCAGCGCCGTTGACTATGTTTTCATCTCCCACGGACATAACGACCATGCAGGAGGCTTGCGATATTTCTTGGAGCAGAACCGGCAAGCAAAGGTCATTGTATCGCCCAATGCTATCAGTGAGCAATTCTATTCCAAGCGGGGGAACCTGCATAGCATTACTGCAGAATGGCCGAAAATAGACAGTGAAAAGCTCGTTGTAGTAGACCAAACTAGCGACATAGCTGAGCGCATCCATGCTATTGCCTGTATTCCTAAGGTTCATCCAATGCCTAAGGGCAATCAGCATCTCTATGTGCAGGATGCTAACGGGAATTATATCCACGATGATTTCCGTCATGAGTTGGCTCTGTATGTTGAAGGCCTGCTGTTCACGGGCTGCGCCCATAGTGGACTGGAGAACATATTGGCGGCTTGTCCCTGGCATGTACATACGGTTGTCGGTGGCTTCCACTTGCTCGACGGCCAGGAATCAGAAGAAGAATTACAGTCACTGGCTAAAAGACTAAAAGAGCAATATCCATCAACTCTGTTCTACACCAGCCATTGTACGGGTGACAAGGTGTTTGAAGTGATGAAAGATGTGATGGGAGAGCAATTGCAAACCTTCAGATGTGGAACCATCAGATAGGCATGCATCGGAAGAACACGGATAAGCACGGAAAATAACCGTGTCCGTCCGTGTCTGTCCGTTGCCAAGACCTGCATCGGAAGAACACGGATAAGCACGGAAAATAACCGTATACGTCCATGTCCGTCCGTTGTCAAGACTTGCAGCGGAAGGACACGAATAAGCGTATTTTTTATTTTTATTTAGTGTCGGTTAAACCTTTATTACCTTTTGCCGTCAGTATGATGTATGATGAACAAAACAACCATATCAATTTATATGAAACAAATTCTACTCATGATGGCCGTCATGCTGTCTACGGCCCTCTCAGCAAGTGCTCAGCGCACGGTGTCAGGCACCATTGTTGACAAGGAAGACAGCGAACCGCTGATACAGGCTACTGTTTCGCTGCTGAAACAAGACAGCACCGTTGTGGCCAACGCCGTGACCAACCTCGACGGTGAGTTCAAGATTGCTGCCCCGCAAGACGGCAGTTTCCGCCTGCGCATCAGCTACGTGGGCTACAAGACCATTGTGCGCAATATCAACGTCAGCGGCTCTCAGCTGCAGCTGGGCACCATACAGGCCGAGCGCGACTCGAAGCTGCTGAAGGGCATAGAAGTGGTGAAGAACCAAACACGCGTCTACTCGCGTGGTGACACCGTGATATACAACGCCGATGCCTTCCGCACTCCAGAGGGTTCGGTAGTAGAGGAGCTGGTGAAGCGCCTGCCCGGTGCACAAGTGAGCGACGACGGCACCATTACCATCAACGGCAAGCAGGTGCGCAAAATCAAGGTGGACGGCAAGGAGTTCATGACTGGCGACACGCAGACGGCCATGAAGAACCTGCCCACCAGCATCGTGGAGCGCGTGCGTGCCTATGACGAGAAGAGCGACCTGAGCCGCATCACAGGCATTGACGACGGCAACGAGACCACCGTGCTCGACTTCGGCCTGAGAGCCGGCATGAACCGGGGCATGTTTGCCAACGTTGACGCTGGCGTGGGCACCAAAGACCGCTACACCGGTAGGGCCATGGGTGCCGTGATGCAGAACGAGTACCGCCTCATGAGCATGCTCAACGCCAACAACGTGAACGACATGGGATTCGGCGGCGGCGGCTTTGGCGGACGATTCGGCGGCGGCGGGCGCAGCGGCCTGCAGTCATCGAAGATGGCCATGGTGAACCTTAACTATGAGAAGACCAATAGCCTCATACTCGACGGCTCCGTGACGTGGAACCACCGCGACGGCGACACATGGTCGCGCCAAAGCACTGAGAACTTCGTCAGCCGCGTAGGCTCCTTCTCAGAGTCGAGAAACCAGAATTACTCCCGCTCTAACAACTGGAGCGCACAGGGACGCATAGAGTGGACGCCCGACACGATGTGGAACATCAGCATGCGACCCACATGGAGCTACGGCACCAACGACGGCCGTTCTAACTCCTCCTCCGCATCGTTCAGCGACGACCCCTACAACTACGTGTCGTCGACCGACAACATTGCCGGCATAGTGACACGCATGCTTCAAATCAGCGACACGCTCGTGGTGAACAGCCGTATGAACGGCGGCATGAACTACAGCGACAGCAAGCGCCTGGGCGCCACGCTGCAAGTAAACAGAAGACTGAGCAACACTGGACGTAACATCACCTTCAGGGCTACGGGCAACTACAACGACGGCAACTCACAGCAGTTCTCGCAGAGCATCGTGGGACTCTACCAGATGTTGACCGGCGACAGCACCTATCAGACCAACCGCTACAACGTAACTCCGCAGAAGAGCCACGACTACAGCCTGCAGGCCACCTACAGCGAGCCTATAGCCAGGGCCACCTTCCTGCAGTTCAGCTATACGTTCCAATACCGCTACACCAAGAGCGAGCGCAACACCTACGACTTCTGGAACGACAACTACAAGTACGACATGGCGGGCCTGCAGCCCGGCTACCGCCAGTGGAGCTCAGTGTTCGATCGTCTGAACGGACGCAACTACATGGATTTCCTCGATGACGACCTGAGCCGCTACTCCAACTACAAGAACTATATACATACCGCCGAAGTGATGCTGCGCATTATTCGCGAGAAGTTCGACTTCAACATGGGCGTGCAGATTGTGCCGCAGACCTCGAAGTTCCATCAGAACTATTTGGGCCTCGACATCGACACCACCCGCACCGTGACCAACTGGAGCCCTACTGCCAACTTCCGCTACCGCATAGGCGAGCGCGGCAACCTGCGCTTCGAGTATCGTGGCAGCAGCAGCCAGCCCTCGATGGAGAACTTGCTCAAGATTGTTGATAACACCGACCCGCTGAACATACGTGAAGGTAATCCCGGACTGAAGCCCTCCTTCACACAGCGCTTCAACCTGCGCTTCAACAACTTCATTGAGAACCACTCGCAGTTTATCAACGCCAATGCCAACTTCTCTACCACCAGCAACAGCGTTTCGCAGATGACGAAGTACGACCCACGGACTGGCGGCATGTACTCACGGCCTGAGAACATCAACGGACAGTGGAGCGCCGGCGGTAGCGTGATGTACAACGTAGCCATCGACTCGCTGGCAGCCTTCAACTTCAACACTGAGACGGGCCTGAACTACAATAACAATGTGGGCTACATTGACTTGCTGCGCAACGGCAACGTGAGCAAGAGCACCACGAAGAGCACCACCGTGCGTGAGCGCCTTGGACTGAGCTACCGCAACGAGTGGTTGGAGATAGAGTTGAACGGCAGCGTGAACTACAACCACAACAGCAACGCCCTGCAGCCTAACTCTAAGATGAACACCTGGACATTCAACTACGGCTTCAACACCACCTACAATTCTCCTTGGGGTATGCAGATTACCACCAACCTCGGCATGGCTAGCCGCCGTGGTTTCAACGACAAGTCGGCCAACACCGATGAGCTGATATGGAACGCACAGTTAGCACAGTCGTTCCTCAAGGGCAAGCCTCTCTCCGTACGCCTGGAGTTCTACGACATCCTGCATCAGCAGTCGAACTTCACACGCATGATCAGCTCCTTGTCGCGCAACGACACTGAGTACAACTCCATTACCAGCTACATCATGCTGCGCGTGAACTATCGCCTTAACCTCTTTGGCACCCGTCAGGCCCGCATGGGTATGGGCATGGGTATGGGCGGCGGACAGCGCGGCGGTCGCGGCGGACGTGGCGGCGGCTTCGGCGGCGGCGGTGGACGTGGCGGCTTCGGAGGCGGTGGCGGCTTCGGAGGCCCGGGACGCTTCTAAGACACCAACATGGAGCATTATTGAGTTATTTGAGTTATTTGAGATACTGGTCAAGAGCCAGTGTGATGAAACAACCAGACACCACCTGCACAAGGTTCTGGTGCTGACATGTGCCGAAGGCTGCCGCCAACAGGGCGGAGCCTTCGGCAACTTTTTTGTGCAAATAGACTTCCTTAGCAAGAGGCCGGGGAACGTGTCTGCCGCTCCCTGCACTTCTTCTAGCGCCCACCTCTCTGCGTCTCTGCATCTCTACGTCTCTGCATCTCTGCGTCTCTGCATCTCTGCATCTCTCTGCATCTCTGCGTGGGAATAAGGATGCCCGTAGGCACTCCCCTCCCTTTTCAGGGGAGGGGCAGGGGTGGGGTGTTGACTGCCCTCAATGTAATGTCCACCTGCGCTTTTTCAAGCCTTTAGGAAGATACTGACCCCACCCCTGCCCCTCCCCTACAGGGGGGGGGAGTGCCTACGGGCTCCCAGCGCTCCTGACTGCGCTGACTGCACTCCTTCAAGCATCACCTCTCTGCGTCTCTGCGCGGGAATAAGGATGCCCGTTGGCATCCCCTCCCTTTTCAATCAGGGCTAGAGGTGCCTACGTGTTTTTACCCTATTTGGCTAGCTAATCCTTTCTCATAGGAGTCGAGCAGCTGCTGGGCAGCCACGAAACTTGTCTTCTGCCCTTGCAGCACGGCCTGCTCTGCTTGCTTCAGCTGCTGCCTAATGAGAGGATTGTTATAGAAGTTCAGGCGCAAGCGCTCGTTGATGGTCTCATACATCCAGTATTTGGCCTGCTCGTTGCGACGGTAGTCGAAGTATCCGTTCTGCTTCACAAAGTCGAAATACTGGTATATCATGTCCCACACCTCTTTCACGCCGGTGCCGTAGAAGCCGCTATAGCAGAGCACCTTCGGCGTCCACCCGCTTTCGGGCATGGGGAAGAAATGCAAGGCATTGCGGAAGTTGGTGGCAGCCATCTGGCAGCGGTCTACATTGTCGCCGTCGCACTTGTTGATGACTATTCCGTCGCTTATCTCCATGATGCCGCGCTTGATGCCCTGCAACTCGTCGCCGGTTCCCGCCACCTGAATGAGCAGGAAGAAGTCTACCATAGAGTGGCAGGCCGTCTCGCTCTGGCCCACACCGACGGTCTCCACGAAAATCTTGTCGAATCCTGCTGCCTCGCAGAGTATGATGGTCTCGCGTGTCTTGCGGGCCACGCCGCCGAGGGAGCCTGCCGACGGGCTGGGGCGTATGAACGAGTCGGGATGCACGCTGAGTTTCTCCATGCGTGTCTTGTCGCCGAGTATGCTGCCTTTGCTCCGTTCCGACGAGGGGTCGATGGCGAGTACGGCCAACCGTCCACCCTTCTCCTTCAGCAGATGTATGCCAAACTCATCGATGCTGGTCGACTTGCCGGCTCCGGGCACGCCGCTGATGCCTATGCGCACGCTGCGCCCGCTGTAAGGCAGGCACTTCTCTATTACTTCCTGCGCTTTGGCCTGGTGGTCGGGATTGACGCTCTCTATGAGTGTCACGGCCTGGCTGAGTATGGTGACGTCGCCCCGCAGTATGCCTTCCACCATGTCGGCAGCACTCAGTGCCTGTCGGCGGAATCGGCTGCGCTTCAGGTTGGGGTTGATGATGCTGGGCTGTGCCACGCCGCTGTTCACTTGCAGGCCGGCATATTCTTCGCTATTCTCTGGGTGTTCCATAATATGGGGCTAATGGGACTTCTTTGGCTAATAGGGTTAATGGATATAATGAATACGCTATTTTACGTTTACGTTGATGACCACCTTGGCGTGGCTGGGGTCGTTGGTAATCATCAGGATACGTGGCTTGGAGCGAGCCTTCTTTATCTGCGAGGGGATGATGCTGATGCGTAGCTTGGTCGACTCGCCGGGCTGCAGCTCGCTCTTGGGCAGCTTCACGTGCAGGCCACCGGTAAACATCTGCAGCGATGTGATTTTCAGCGGCTGCTTGCCGCTGTTGGTCAGTATGATGGTGCCATTCTTGTGATGGGCATCAAGGTTCAGCACATTGGCCGAGAGCTGCAGCTGTGGTGCCTGCTCGCGGTTGATGCCCTCAAACTGCTTCATGTCGGGCAGCAACACCACGCTGACGGGTATCTCCGTCTCGCTGCTTATCTTCTCACCCAGTTTCTTAGCCAGATATATACTCACCTGCGTCAGGCCGTACTGCTTTACCTCTTCCGAGTTGAGCGTCAGTATAATTTTTCCGCTGCGGTTAGGCTCGAGCGTTTCGGGCATGGCCAGCGCATGCAGGTAGGCAGGCATGTGCAACATGTTGGGTGTCATGTCGCGGTCAGTATTGTTCAGCAGACTTATCTCCACCTCGCGTGTCTCACCCTTCTTCACGTCGTCAAACTCTACGTTGTTTACCGAGGCCAGGAGTCCGTCCATGTCGTATGGATAGCGGTTGGAGTAGTCCACGACGTCGGCCAGCACAACACCCTTCATCTTCAGGCTGACAGGCTCGGGCGCAGCATTGGTGTAGAGAACGACCTGCTTGTTGAAGTGTCCCAGCAATCGGGCATCGTATGTGAGTGAGATGGTGAATCGCTGTCCTGCCCCCACAGTCTTCGGTCCGTCTACCGTAGTACATCCGCAGTCGGTCTCCATACGGCTGATGACCAGTTGTTTGGAGCTTTTGTTACGCAGTTCGAAGGTTGCCGTCACGGGTACTTCAAAACCGGTTTTCCCCACGTCGATAGTTGTCTTATTGATGATGAGCTTCTGCGCCCCTGCGGGGCTAAATGATAAAAGAAACATGATAAATGATAGACTTATCACCCTACTTATCATCGTTGTCGTGCTCATAGTTCCTTTCTTTGTCATTAGTCATTTTATCGTTTGTCATTTATCATTTAGCGCAGCGCATCGCAGCGTCATCGACTTGGTGGTGGCGCGGAACTCGGGGCTGTAGGCGCACTGCACGGTGCAGGTACCCGTCTCGTATGTGCCTTCGCGGTCGATGTAGTATTCCGTCTCAATGATGTGGCGTCCCTTGGCCATACAGTCGAAGAAGTAGCTGGTGGTATAGTCTTTCGGGGTGCAGTAGTAGCCCTCATACCAGTTGTAGCCACTCAGTTGCTTCACTGGTTCCATGCAGGCCGCCCGCTTATCCTGCAGCTGCACGAAGTCGTAGTCGCGCTCTGCCTCGATGGTGATGCGAATGGTGATGCGGTCGCCCACGTTCAGCTGTAAGGGCTGACCGGTGAGAGGCGAATGGTCCTTCAGTATCTCTCGCTTCACACTGATGCCACTGGCCTGGTCGTCAATGTCGTGTGTAGGCTGTGTGAACTGTGCATAGACGGCTCCCCATGAGGTGCCTGTCGAGGTCTTCTCTGCGGTGAACGTCTTCTGCCCGCTGTAGGTCTGTGCGGTCTTCACATAGCCAATGCCTGCCGTAGCTTCGCTGATGTCGATGGGTTTGCTGTCGATGCTGAGCACGGTCTTGGCCTGCGGAGCCAGCACCTGGCTGTTGCCGTTGAGGAATGCATAGATGGCGTCGGCGCTGTTGAGCGGCGTGTCCCAAGCCTGTGTGCGCTTCTGCTGCAACAGCCAACGCTGCATCTCTACAACGGTTACGCTGTCTTGCGGCGTGAGCATCTTCAGTGCCTCGATGGCAGCCACCTGTGTGGGAATCTTGTAGTCGCGCCATGAGTAGCCAGCCCTCGGTGTGTCGTAGTAGCGGCCCATGTCCTCCTTGTACACCGACCACTCCTTCAGGCTCTTCACGTAGGTCTTGTTATTGAGGATGATGGCCGAGAGGGCTTTCTCCATGATGGTCTGGTTCTTGATGTCCTTCTTCAGCAGGTTCTTCAGATAGTTGTTGGCTTCGGCCACCTTCCCGGGCAGCTCGCGCTTGTCGAGTGCGCAAATGTAGAGCCACTCTAATGCTAGCCGGCTGGGGAAGTACTGCTTGATACCCACCTTCTCTCTCTTCTTCATCTCCTTCACCAAGTCCACAATGTAGTCGCCCATGAAGCCGAAAGCCTTTCCAAGCATCTTCTTCGTCTCTTCCTGCTCGCCGGTCATCTGGTTCAGGCGCACCAGCATCTCAGCAATGGTGTTGGTCACGTATACCGACCCATGCATGTGGGGCCACCAGCTCCACGAGCCGTCACCATTCTGCAGCTGATCCAGCACAGTGATGGCGTCGCCAATGCGTTTTCCTATGAGGTTGGCATCAAAGAATTCGGCCAGCCGCTGTTTCTGCTCCTGTTCGCGGTCGGCGTCCATCACCCACGGCGTTTCATTGAGCAACAAGTCCTTCAGCTCTGTGTCTTTCTGCAGACTGCTCATCAGCGATGTCTCTGTGCCCTGCTCGCGGCTCCACATCTCAAAGACGTGCTTGGCCGAGGGATTCTGCTCCAGGATGTGTCGTCCTATGACGTTGGCATAGAGCGAGGCGGCCTGACACACTGCGCAGTCATCATAGGGATGGCCCACTGAGGGCAGTGCCTGAATCATGAGCCATGCCGGATTGTTGGTATACTCCACGGTGAGCTTGGCCTGCGGGTCGTCTACGGGAACGAGCTTCTGCAGGTCAATGGTGTGTGTGCCCGGAGCTATCTGCGTGAAGGGCACTGTCACTGTGACGTGCTCTGACGAGGGCAGAATGGGCAAATAGTGCTGCTCGCCGTCGCTCTGCTTGGGTGTGCTGATGCTTACACGGGCTATGAGCAGGGTGTACTGTGACAGTTGCGGTGTGGAGGGGCTTACGGGGAACGCTACGCCGATGGTGCTGCTGTCGGCCACGCTTACATGCTGCTTCTGCTCGTAGACCACCTTTTCCGTTTCAGGGTCAAGGAGCTGCAGCATGGCAGTGCCGCTCAGGGGGGCATCGCTCATGTTCATAATGCGTGCGCTGATGGTGCCCTGGTCGTCGTGGCGCAGGAAGCGTGGCATGTTGGGCTGTATCATCACGTCCTTGCGGGCCACTGCCTCGTCGCTCATCTGGCCGTACATCATGTCGCGGGTGTGGGCCACGCCAAGGAAGCGCCACGTGGTGAGGCTCTCAGGCAGCGTAAACTTCATCTTCACCAGTCCGGTGCTGTCGGCCACCAGCTGAGGCATGAAGAAAGCGGTCTCGTTCAGGTTCTCACGCATCTGCATCTCAGCCTGCGGCTCTTCCTGTGCACCACCTGGCTGTCCGTTGGGTTCGGTGCTCCTTTCTTCGGCTGAGTCATACATTTCTGCATCTTCAGAAGCCACACTACCGTTTGCTGGTGCCATCATGACCATGGTGGGAGGAGACGCTACTATTGCCTCTTCCATCAACACTTCATCTCCACCCTTGAGCATCAAGCCCCGGCTCAAAGATCTTCTTCTATACACGGAATAGTAGTGGTAGGTGGGGAATATGCCTGTGTCGAAATGGTTGAACGTCAGCGTTGGCACCCACTGTGTCTGTACGTACTTCTGGCCCTGCAGCTCCAGCGCGCCCCAGCTGCGCGTATGCCAGGAGGCACTGGGCAGCGGTACACGCACCATAGGCACTAAGCTCCAGTCGTGCTGCATCAGCTGGTCGAGACTCTTGTCGTAGAGTGTGGCCATGAGCTGTGCGTCGGCGGGCTGTCCGTCGGGCTTGGTCACTGTGAGTGTCCACTCTTCCTCCTGTCCGGGCGTGAGCTTGTTGCGGAAGGTGTTCCACTTCATGCTCAGATGCATGTCGGGCAGTGGCCGGCGTATGGTGGTGGAATAGGTGTAGGGCACGCCCAGCTTCATCCAGGCAAAGGTGAGCAGCAATCCGTTGCCATATTCCTCCTTATACTGGAACTTGCGGTTGATGAGCTCGTTGCTGAGTTCTGCAGTACCGCTCTCCAATATGGAGTCGCCGCTGTAGATGGTGTACACCACATGCACGTCGCGGTCGGACGAGCCGGCCTGCACGGTGACAGGCTTATCGTCATTGGGGAACTGCTGGCTGCTGGTGTAGAACCAGCTGCGGGTGTCGGTGGCGGGGCGTCGGTCGTCGAGCGAGAACACCACAAACTCCTGCTCCAGTGTATCGGTCTCGCAGATGGCTTTCAGTGTGTGCTTTCCACTCTTCATCTGCGGTATGTCGATGAGTTGGTTGGTGGCCACTTCCTGCCAGCGGCCGTTGTCGAAGCGGTAGCGCACCTTCGCATCGAGGTCGATGCCGGCAGCGTTCTGCTGGTGGAAGGCCATCTTCGTGTCGCCCTCGTTGAGCACTTTCTCCGGCAGAGTGACACTGAGGGCCGTCTTGCGGTTGCCCAGTGGCAGCGACATCGTGCCCTGATGGCTCTCTCCGGCCTGGTCGGTCACTTCGGCGGTGAGCACGAAGTTATAGAACATGGTGTACTTCGTCTTGGGCAGAATCATGGGTATGTCGACGGTGAACTGTCCCTTCTCGTCGGTCACGGTCTCGCCTTTGGCCATCTCCTCGTCGTCGCTGCCCGTACCTATGTAGCCATAGCCCCAGTAGTGCGAATAGCTCATCCACCAGTAGGCGCGTGTGCGCTTCACCGTGTATTTCACGCTGGCACCCTGCACAGGCACACCGGCATAGGAACGCACGTTGCCGCGAGCCACCACGGTGTCGCCGTCTTCATAGTTCTGTGCCACACGGGGAATGTCCACTTCGAAGGTGGGCCGCTTATACTCTTCCACCCTGAAGTAGTGACTCTCATAGTTGCAGCAGATGCTGAAGTTGCCCGTCAGTCCCTGCGTGGGCAGTGTAAACTGTGTGGCGGCGCTGCCAAAATCGTCGGTGGTCACAAACTCCTCCTTCACCGTTTCGTTGTTGGCGTCGCGCAGCTCAATGCGCAGCTGCTTGTTGGCCAATGCCTTGTGGTCGCGCCCGTTCTCGGTGCGGTAGTGCACTATGGCTACATGTACCGTCTGACCAGGACGGTAGATGGCGCGGTCGGTAAAGATGTCAGTGCTGGTGTCGGCATGCCTACCGCTGTCATAGGAGAAATCGCCCCAAGGGTTGCTGTCGGGACACGCCTTGTCGTCGTTGGTATAGGGGCGTATCTCATATCCACTCTCGGTTAATGAGTACACATACTCGCCCTGGTCGTTCATGGTGAGGGTCTTCTCTTTCTTGTCGCGCCCCCATCCGTGCTTGATGTCCACCTTCGCTCCCTTGATGGGCTGGCCTGTTGTGGCGTTCACCACCACAATGCGCAGCTGGGTGTCAGGCAGGCGCTGGGTGAGCACGCGCACGTCGCTGACGAATAACAGCTTGCGTGAGGTGCTGGAGGCGGGCTGTGTCTCTATCTCCATCATGTAGACGCCGGGGGCAAGGCCGGGCATGGTGATGCTGTCTTCAAACAGCTCGTAGGGGCGCTTGCCCACATAGTTGTGGGTCTGTGTAAGTTCAGGCAGCGCGGTGAGCAGCGGCTTTATCTTCTTATAGTCATTGTCGTAGTCGGGGTTCAGATTAATGTTGCCTTCGGCCTTCACGGAGTAGAGGCGCATGGTTATTTCGGTAATATTGCGCAGGTTTGTCAGTTTCAGCGTCTGCTCGTGTTGGGGAATGTCAACATAGTGCTCGGCCTCAGCCACGAACTGCGGGTTGATGAGATGCTTCTGCGCATTGCGCAAGTCGTTCATGCGCTGCCAAGACCCCCACCGCTCCAGTGCCTTGTTGATGTACTGCCACTTCTGTTCGGGGGTGGCGTCGGTATGGTCGTCCATGTAGTGAAAGCGGCTGATGGCTATGTCGCCGCACTCTGGCAGGTCCTCATATTCGCTGATGAGCGAGTCGAGGCGCTGTATGTACTTCGACTTGTTGAGCGGTTCCACCTCGTCGGGTTTCTCCTGGTTCAGCAGCCATAAACTGGTGAACATTGAGGCACGTCGGTTGCCAGATTTCAGATAGTAGTCGCGCATCAGTTGGAAGCGGTCGTCCATCTTGCCTATGAGGCTCAGCAGGTCGTCGTCGAAGTAACGGCTGTCGATGCCTTTCACCACAAAGGGTTCATAGTCAGTGGCTTTCACCGCGGCCAGTGCTTCGGGGTGGGCCAGTGCCTTGTCGTAGTACTCCTTGGCTATCTCCTCGTGGCGGTCCTGGTCGAGCCAGCTCTCACGACTGTACACATAGCCCAGCACGGCATAGTAGATGGCCTGTAGGGGCACGTCGTCCTTAGCCTCCTCCGCTTGTTGCTGCAGCATCTCAACGGCGGGGCGCAACGAGTCGGGCGACACCATGCACAGCGAGTTGGCTTTCTGAACGCTCGCCTTCAGCAGCTGGCCGTAGTTGCGCTCCTGCTTGGCCTTGTCCACTATTTTGTCCAACACTTTCTGCTCGCTTTGGGGCAGGTCGTCCGCTTGGGCATCACTCACTTGTTTCCACAGGCTGCTGTAGCTCTGTGATCGCATAAACATTGGTATCATGGTCAGTAAGATTGTAACAAATAATAGTTTTTTCATATCGGTAGTTATTAATATTGATATGCAAAGATAGTTATAATTCTTCATAATCCATTCATCTGCATGGCAATTATTAGAAAGTTTAACTTATTGGACACTTCAACCGACTATGCTCAGAGGCTTGAGTTACACTTCAACATAACTCTCATCTGTTTTTCCGACCACAAATTTCACGAATTACACGAATAAATAATTATCCACCATCACTCGATAACGCTCCGAGGGGGCAATGAGCCATCAGCCCAGGGCATCGCACTGGGAGGCAGGAGGGGCGCCCTTCGCCCTGAAAGGGCAAAAGCCCAGCAAAGAATGCTCTGTTTCCACGCGCGCGAATAATGCGCGCGTGAATGTTTTTTCGTGCTACCAGTGCTACCAGCTAACGTTAACCTTAACGCTAACGTTAACCTTAACGCTAATCGAGGGTGGTAGCACTGGTAGCACGAAGCGGTAGCACGTAAGGTTAGGGTTAGGGTTAGCGTTAAGGTTAGCGTTAAGGTTAGCGTTAAGGTTAGCGTTAAGGTTAGCGTTAACGATGAGACAAATAGAAAAATTGTTTTCTATTTGTTTCATCGTGAATATTTATACGTTTTGAGTGAATATTTATGCATAAGGGGCTGCCAAGAAGTGGCTATGGCCCGCTTTTCAGCACAGAGTGGCCTCCCAGTAAAATTTGGCGGCCACTTTTTCAAAAAAATGGCCGCCAAATAATCACGGGAGGCCACTCTATTTCTGTATTTTTATGCAATTCCTGGTGTGCACGTCTTGGCAACGGACGGACACGGTTTCTTCCGTGCTTATCCGTGTTCTTCCGATGCGGGTCTTGGCAACGGACGGACACGGGCGGGCACGGTTTTCTTCCGTGCTTATCCGGTAGCACTGGTAGCACGAAACATTCACTCACGCGTGCGTGCACGTAATAAAAACAATGTACAGTCAAGCGAGGCCGAAAAGCGCAAGTTCGTCAATCGGCTGAGGGTAATTATGCAGTTAGTGGGAAGACAATAAGCTGTACGCCCCATCATTTCAAGGAAAGTATAGGGAACAAAAGTATAAGAACTAAGGAAAAACGAAAGAAAATGCTTTTTTCTTTCGTTTTTTTGCTCACTTATTTGTACCTTTGCACCCGCAATGGAGAAGCAGATACGCCATGAGGGCATCATAGAGGCTGTAGACGGTGCACGCGTGAGCGTGAGAATAGTACAGACATCGGCCTGCGCAGGATGCAAGGTTGCCAGCCACTGCCACACCGCTGAGGCTAAAGAGAAAGTCATCGAAGTGATGGAGTGTTCAAACAGTCACCAATGGCAGGTGGGACAGCCCGTTGTAGTGACAGCGTCGGCCTCCATAGCGGGCAAGGGCTTGCTGCTGGCTTTCGGACTGCCGTTGCTGCTCATGCTGGCGGTATTAGTGGCAGCCAGTGCTGCTCATGCCAGCGAGGGCACCACAGCTTTGCTGATGCTGGCTTCGCTCGTACCTTATTATATAATAATATGGCTCTGCCGTGACCGCATTAGCCGCAACATATCATTCAGAATAGAAGAACAAACAAACTACAAGCAACTAAACAGTTAAGCATTAAAAAAAAGAAAAACTTATGAGTTTTATCATGATTGCAGTAATGGTGCTAGGAGCCATCGCACTCATCGCAGCGATAGTGCTCTACGTATGCTCCAAGCGTTTTGCTGTGTATGAAGATCCCCGCATTGCACAGGTCAACGAACTGTTGCCTGGTGCTAACTGCGGCGGTTGTGGCTTTGCCGGCTGTAGCGGCATGGCCGATGCACTGGTGAAAGGTGCCGATGCCGGCAGCCTGGAAGGACTGAACTGCCCAGTAGGCGGCAGCGAGGTGATGGGGCGCGTGGCCAGCCTCTTGGGCATGGCCGTGGCCAACGGCGAGCCAAAGGTGGCAGTGGTGCGCTGCAACGGCACATGCGAACAGCGCCCCAGAACAGCCGAGTATGCCGGTTTGCGCACCTGTGCCGCCATGAATGCCTGCGGTGCCGGCGAGACTGACTGCGGCTTTGGCTGCCTGGGCTGTGGCGACTGCGTGGCTTCCTGTCAGTTTGGTGCCATCAGCATCAACCCGCAGACACTGCTGCCTGAAGTTGACGACGACAAGTGCACTGCCTGCGGCGCCTGCACCAAGGCCTGCCCCCGCGGCATTATTGAACTGCGCAAGAAAGGGCCAAAGGGCCGTCGCGTCTACGTGTCGTGTGTGAACAAGGACAAGGGAGCCATCTCGCGCAAGGCTTGTGCCGTGAGCTGCATAGGCTGCGGCAAGTGCGTCAGAGAGTGCCAGTTCGAGGCCATCTCCCTCGGCCAGAACCTGTCGTACATCGATGCCAGCAAGTGCCGGCTGTGCAGAAAGTGCGTGAGTGTATGTCCCACACATGCCATACGTGCCGTTAATTTCCCCAAACCCATTGAAATGAACGGGAATGAGAGTGAAGTGAAAGGGAAGTAAAAGGCTCTAAAAACAAATGATTATGACTATAAAGACATTCCGCATAGGCGGCATACATCCCGAAGAGAACAAACTCACACACGAAGTGGAGACAAAGGCGGCCCCGCTGCCGCGCCAGGCCATCTTCCCACTGAGCCAGCACATTGGCGCTCCCGCTGCACCCATTGTGCAGAAGGGCGACAAGGTGAAAGTGGGAACGAAGATTGCCGAAGCCGGCGGTTTCGTCTCAGCTCCCATATTCTCCAGCGTCAGCGGCACCGTGGCAAAGGTCGACACCGCCGTCGACGCCACCGGCTATCGCAAGCCCTGCATCTTCATTGATGTGGAGGGCGATGAATGGGAAGAGACCATCGACCGCAGCGAAAAGCTAGAACTGGTGAAAGACCATCAGGAACTGACGCCAGAAGAAATAGTGAAGCGCATCAAGGACGCCGGCGTGGTGGGCATGGGCGGCGCCTGCTTCCCCACTTTCATCAAGCTCACTCCGCCGCCTACGGCCAAGGCCGAGTGTGTCATCATCAACGCAGTGGAGTGCGAGCCATACATCACTGCTGACTATCGGCTGATGATGGAGCATGCCGATGAGATAATCGTAGGCTTGGAACTGCTGATGAAAGCCGCCAAGGTGACTCGCGGCTACATAGGCATAGAGACCAACAAGCCCAAAGCCATTGAGCTCCTCACCGAGAAATGTGCCGAGGCATTCTCCGCTTCTGATTATTCTGTAGAAGTAGTACCCTTGGCCCAGCGCTACCCACAGGGCGGCGAGAAGCAGCTCGTCGATGCCGTGATTGGCCGTCAGGTGCCTGCCCCGCCAGCTATCCCTGTTAACGTTGGAGCAATTGTTCAAAACGTAGGTACGGCCTTCGCTGTCTATCAGGCAGTTATGAAGCACAAGCCGCTGTTCGAGCGCTATACCACCGTGACGGGCAAGCAGCTTGCAAACCCCGGCAACTACCTGGTGCGCATGGGCACACCCATGCAGGTGCTCATCGACCTCTGCGGCGGCATGCCTGAGGGCGACCATAAGCTGTTGGCCGGCGGCCCGATGATGGGCAAGGCGCTTACCACCACCGAGGTGCCCATCTGCAAAGGCACAAACTCGGTAACCATACTCAGTGGCGACGATGCACGCCGCAAGGAGCCGCAGCCCTGCATACGCTGCGCCAAGTGCGTGGGAGCATGCCCCATGGGCCTGGAGCCTTACCTGCTGGCCAAGCTCTCGGAATTCAAGAACTGGGAGCGCGCCGAACGAGAAGACATTGTGAGCTGCATAGAGTGCGGCTCGTGCCAGTTCACATGCCCTGCACACCGCCCGCTGCTCGACAACATACGTCAGGGCAAGGCCACGGTGATGGGAATCATACGCAGCCGTGCAGCAAAGAAATAATCAATCGTAAATCGATAATCCGTAAATCGTAAACATCACGATGAGTAAACTAATTGTATCGCTTTCACCCCACGCACACGGCACCGACTCCGTGGAACGCAACATGCGAGGGGTCATCATAGCCCTGATGCCGGCACTGCTGGTGTCGTTTCTCTACTTCGGCATCGGCTCGGCCATCGTTTGCCTGAGCAGCGTGGCGTCGTGCGTCTTTCTGGAGTGGGCCATCAACAAATACCTGCTGAAGAACCCACGCAACACTATCATGGACGGCTCGGCAGCGCTCACGGGCCTGCTCTTGGGCATGAACCTGCCGTCGAACATGCCCATCTGGATTATCTTCATCGGTGCTCTCTTCGCCATTGGCGTGGCAAAGATGACCTTCGGCGGACTGGGCAACAACATCTTCAACCCCGCACTGGTGGGACGCTGTGCGCTGCTGGTGGCCTTCCCTGCACAGATGACCAGCTGGCCACAGCCGGGACAGCTACTATCATACACCGATGCCGCCACAGGCGCCACGCCACTGGCCGTGATGAAAGAGGCCATCAAGACTGGCGACGTAGACGTGCTGAGCCAACTGCCCGATGCCTTCAGCCTGCTCCTGGGCGACCAAAGCTTAGGCGGCGGCGCCGGAACCATCGGTGAGATATGCGGCCTGGCTCTCATCATGGGCTTCGTCTACATGCTATGGAAGAAAATCATCACCTGGCACATACCCGTAAGCATCATCGGCACGGTGTTCGTGTTCAGTACGCTCATGCATCTCGTCAACCCCGTCTTTGCCGACCCCACCACCGTTATTCTCAGCGGCGGTCTGCTGCTGGGTGCCATCTTCATGGCCACCGACTATGTAACGTCGCCCATGACACCCAAGGGGCAGCTCATCTACGGCGTGTGCATAGGACTGCTCACCATTGTCATACGCAACTGGGGCAGCTATCCCGAAGGTATGTCGTTTGCCATTCTCATCATGAACGCCTTCACGCCGCTCATCAACAACTATGTTAAACCCAAGCGATATGGAGAAGTAGTAAAATAGATTATGAAGAAACTAGAATCATCACTACTGAACATGGTGCTCGTGCTCACGGGCGTGGCCGTCGTCATGGGAGGCGTGCTGGCCTTTGTCAACCACGTCACCGCCGCTCCCATTGAGGAGCAGAAGAAACTGGCACTGGACAACGGCATCAAGACCGTGATGCAGGCCGACAACCTGACCGTTAGCCAGACGGACACCGTGAAGATGGACGTCAAAGGCAAGCAACAGGTTTATATTATATATAATAATGACAAAGGCGCTGCCGTGCAGAGTTCTACCATGGGCTTCGGCGGTGAGCTGAAAGTGCTCGTGGGCTTCGACCACAACGGCAGCATACTTGGCTACACGCTCCTGGAGCATCAGGAGACTCCTGGCCTGGGGGCCAAGGCCGACCAGTGGTTCCAGAAGGGGCAGAAGGGCGACATCATTGGCAAGAACCCTGCCGAAGGACTCACCGTGAGCAAGGACGGCGGCACGGTGGATGCCATCACCGCCTCGACCATCACCAGCCGCGCCTTCCTGCTGGCCGTCAGCAACGCGTATAACGCCTATAAGAACAGCCCCGCAGCCGACGCACAGACGGGGGCATCGCAACAGAAACATTGATTTACGAAAAGAACTATGAGTTACATCAGTATTGTAAAGAACGGCATTATAAAGGACAATCCCACGTTTGTCCTCATGCTGGGCATGTGCCCTACCCTTGCCACAACAACATCGGCCATCAACGGTCTCTCAATGGGACTGGCCACAATGGTGGTGCTCATCTGCACTAACGTAGTCATCTCACTGCTGAAGAGCCTCACACCCGACAAGGTGCGCATACCTGTGTTCATCGTGGTGATAGCCGCCTTCGTCACCGTGCTTCAGCTGGTCATCAAGGCCTTCCTGCCCGATGTTGACAAGGCATTGGGCCTGTTCATACCACTCATCGTGGTGAACTGCATCATCCTGGGACGCGCCGAAGCCTTCGCGGCAAAACAGAGCCCCGTGGCCTCGCTCTTCGACGGCATTGGCATAGGACTGGGCTTTACACTCGCACTGACACTCCTCGGCATAGTGCGCGAACTGCTGGGAGCTGGTTCCATCTTCGGACTGACACTGCTGCCCGAAACCACCAACATTCTGCTCTTCATCCTGCCGCCAGGAGCCTTCATTACACTGGGATTCCTTATAGCTGTAGTAAACAAGGTGAAAAATAATTAGTAATGAGTAATTACTAATTGCTAATTACTTATTAATCATTAAGATTATGGAATACATCCTCATATTCATTAGCGCTATCTTCGTCAACAACATTGTGTTGGCGCAGTTCCTCGGCATCTGCCCGTTCCTTGGCGTTTCAAAGAAGATTGACACTTCGTTAGGCATGTCGGCAGCCGTAGCTTTCGTCATGGTGCTGGCCACGGTAGTAACGTGGCTGGTACAGACCTACGTGCTCGTGCCCAATCACCTGGAGTACCTGCAGACCATTGCCTTCATCCTCGTCATAGCATCGTTGGTGCAAATGGTAGAGATAGTGCTCAAGAAGGTGTCGCCCGCGCTCTATCAGGCTCTGGGCATCTTCCTGCCGCTCATCACCACCAACTGCGCCGTGCTGGGCGTAGCCATCCTCGTCATACAGAAAGACTACAACCTGGCGCAGAGCGTGATGTATGCCTTCAGCACTGCCATCGGCTTCGGCTTGGCACTGACCGTCTTCGCCGGCATGCGCGAACAGCTGGAAATGACCAATATACCCAAGGCCATGCGCGGCATGGCCATCGTGCTCATCACCGCCGGACTGCTCAGCCTGGCCTTCATGGGCTTTTCGGGTGTTGACGGCGGACTCAAAAGTCTCTTTGGAATAGAATAATGCCAACTGCTGCATGATTTCAAGAAACATCATTTGTGCACTGTTTCTTTTGTCTGCGCCGCTCTGCAGCCAGGCGCAGAAACGAGCCAAATTTGAGTTTGAGCGCAACCTGCCCGTCTATGCCGACTCACTGCTGGGCGACCTTACCTACCCGCTGGCATGGGGCAACAGCACCGTCACCAACTTCGACGAGTGGCGCCAAATGGCCAGGCAGAAGGTATTCGACTGCATGTTAATGCCTCCCCCACCCTCCTCCAACGGCTACGACGTGAAGGTGATCTGCGAGGAACAGCGCGACGGCTACCGTGCACGCAAGATAGAGGTGCGACTGAGCCGCTACTACACGGTGCCCGCCTACGTGCTCATACCTGATGGAAAAGGCCCCTTCCCCGCTGTCAATGCCCTGCACGACCACGGAGCCCATCTATTCATTGGCAAGGAGAAAATGATACGTCCGCTGGGCTGCGAAGACTCTACCGTGGTCAAAGATGCCGACGAGTGGGCGGCCAACCTCTACGAGGGACAGTTCGTGGGCGACTACTTGGCTCGCCACGGCTACGTGGTGTTTGCGGCCGATGCTCCTATGTGGGGCGAACGCGGCCAGAAAGAAGGAGCACGGCGCGACCGCTACGACATGATAGCAGGCAACATGATGATGTATGGCATTGACCTGAGTGCGTACATGACCTACGACGACCTGAGCGGAACGGAGTTCCTGGCTCAGATGCCTGAGGTAGACGCCAAGCGCATAGGGTGCATGGGCTGTTCCATGGGGGCCTACAGGGCATGGATGCTCTCGGCGCTGAGCGACCGCATCAAGGCTGGCGCCGCCATCTGCTGGATGGTGACCACCGACGAGCAGCTCTCGTTCAAGTACAGCCGCACAGAGAACGGAGGATTTGCCAACTGCCTGCCAGGACTGCGCCGCTGGCTCGATTATCCGCACATCGCCTCATTGGCCTGCCCCAAGGCCATGCTCTTCGTCAACGGCTCACAAGACAAGCTCTTCCCTGTGCCAGGAGTGGAGAAGGCCTTCCGCATCATGCACGACACCTGGCAGAGCCAAGGAGCCGACGACAAATTAGAAACAGAGCTGTGGGACATGCCGCACAGCTGCCCTCTGCGAGCACAGGAACGTGTGCTGCAGTTCTTCCAAAAACACCTATAAGCATCTGTACGCTCGGCTTTGCCCCTAGCCAGTGCAATATGCCGTCACCTGTTCACTACTGATAGTAATAGTACCAGTAGTTGCCACGATAGCGCTCCTCCAAGCGTATCATTCTCTCTGACGGCTTGGGGTAGAGAGAGTCATAGCTGCAGAAGTCATTCCACAGCAGAAGCATCAGCGAGTCGCTGTATGCAAAAACACTGTCCCTCGTCTGCTGATAGAGCACCAGCGCCTCACGGTAGTGGCGGGGCAGCGAGTCGGCTTGGGCTACATAGTGACGCGGCAGCAGCTTGGCAAAGCCTTCCACATCCCTGTCAATGAGTCGCGCCATCAGGGCGTAGTCGCGCCAAGCAGTGGTGGCCATGGTGTCGCACGCCAGCGAATCAAAGTATTGACCCATGGTCATCTGATGGCTGCGACTGGCAGAATCCATACGCGCAGCAATGCTGTCAGGATACACGCCGAAGTGATGCCACAGCAGCGTGTCGGACATGAGCATCAGCCTGCTGTTACTGCCTGACAGGGGCAGCAAGTCGGCACCCGTGCCACTGATGGCATACTCAAACAGGCGGTCGGCCAGCTCACCTTTCTTCGATAATGCAAAGGCACGCAACATGGTCAGGCTCTCATCGGTTTCCAACGAACGCTTCCCCACCCTTAGCGCCTCGTCTACATCGTCCTCCATCAGTGCCACCTCGGCATGCGCCTTGAAGTGAGCCACAGCATTGGTGTTGCTCACCGCTGCTACTACCAACATCATGACAGCCAGCTGCAGCTGGTTCACCCAAACCGTACGCGACAACAAACCGCTGGAGCGACGATACTCCCATGACACGGTCTCATTTTTCTTCAACAGCCATACCACTAGTCCCCAGACGGCCAACACTAACGGTGCAACCAACAGCCAAACGCCCCATGAGAACGGATACTCCACGCTGCTCACAAAAGACAGTAGCAAAAACGAAGGGACATAAGTGAGTGCGTGCGTGCTGCGCGACAAGCGCACTATACTATACACCAGCAGCTGCACCCCCATAAGCACCGCACAGATGATGACGGCACCTACAGTACGGTCGTAGTGTGTCTTACCGCCGCTCAAACCGTGCTGGGCCACCGCCAGCATGTCGGCCTGGAAATGATAGAGCCAAAAGAACGAAAACAACAGAAACACCAGCGCACACACCACACGATTGATGATGTTGCTGTCGCCCCTGCTGTTATTTTGATATCTCATTAATCTTTCGAAATGCTAATTGAAGTTGCAAAAATAATAATAATAGCCGACATGAACAATAGTTTTTGAGAAGTTTAACGCTCAAAGCACAAAAAATGTGCCGCATGGAAAAATAATTCTAAGAAAATTTGTCAGTAAAGAAAAAAATAGCTACCTTTGCACCCGCTAAAAGAGAAACGGGCTGGCTGGCGGCCTACCGTGAACTATTAGTTGCCGATATGGCTCAGTTGGTAGAGCAACGCATTCGTAATGCGTGGGTCCCCGGTTCGAGTCCGGGTATCGGCTCAAAACTTGAGAGAAGGGATGGTACTATCCCTTTTGCTTTTTAAACGTATGCGGAATTAGCTCAGTTGGTAGAGCATTGGCTTCCCAAGCCGAGGGTCGCGGGTTCGAGTCCCGTATTCCGCTCCAAGACGGGACTACACCCGCCTTTTTTTATTTACCGCTTCGGTGGGCGTTTCAATGGCTTCCAGAAAAAGAATCAAAAGACATCGCAGAGCGAGATAAACAAGGCAACACAATTAATAAGAATGATATAGCAGTTGCCCTGGCGCATATTTTGCTGAGTGTATTAATTGGGTTGTTTTTCGCGCGCGTTATTACGCGCGTGTGACTGTTTGGTGCTTGCACCACTTGCACCACATCTAATTGATTACTTATGTATTTTGCGTGGTGGCCTCCTGTGTAAAAATCGTGGCCTCCCGTGAAAAAAAGTGGCCGCCAAATATTGCTAGAAGGCCTCCGTTTTCTAAAAAAGTGGTGCAAGTGGTGCAAGCACCCAGCAGTCACGCGCGCATATAAAAACGCGCGCGAGTCCTTTAAGGCCCCAACTCAGGCTGTGTATGCACTAAGGGACCCCTAAGCACTCCCCTTCCTTGTGGCTATAGTGAGGAGGGAGCAATTAGGTAAGCGATACGACTGTGGAGCGAAGCTGGGGCAGGGATGGGGACAGTATCTTCCCTATCCGCTGAGTGAAGCATAGGACAGACAATACATTCAGGGCAATCAACACCCTACCCCCTGCAGGTCAACTGCACTTGCTGGTTGACTCTATATTTTAGTTAAAAAGCCGCATTTTTAGCTTTTTTTTTGCTATTTACGACAAATACTCATTAAAATTGAGTAACTTTGTGCCCATAATTGAAAATCGAAAACGCACAAGAGATGGCAAACAAGAATCTGAATGCAGCGAAAGCAGCAAAGAAAGATGAATTCTATACGCAGTTGGAGGACATCAATAACGAACTGCGGCACTATCGGGAGCATTTCCGAGGCAAAACAGTATTGTGCAATTGCGATGATCCTCGCGTCAGCAACTTCTTCACTTACTTTGCCTATAACTTTGAGTTTTTGGGATTGAAGCGGCTTATCACGACATGCTATAAGAATCAGAATGTAGACCTGTTCAGTCAGCACCAATCGGAAAATGCTGTCTATCTGATATACAAGGGCGACAAGGCGTGTCCAGATTCCATACATAACTGATGCTAACGATAATGCAAAAATGACTTGTCAAAGAATATTTATTCGTAGAAAGAGCAAATAATTATGGTACAGAAAGTACAAATCACAAATTACAAGTCTATTGTTGACTTAACCCTTGACTTGGGTCGTTTCAATGTTGTCATTGGTACAAATGGTTGTGGCAAGTCGAACATATTAGAGGCAATCACTATTGCTTCGGCTTCGCACCAGCGCAAACTTGATACCGAGTTCCTGCTAAACAGAAATGTTCGCGTGACAGAGCCATTCTTTATGACAAACGCATTTGACGATGTCGAACAAAATGACGGCCATATATATTTTGTTGTCAATGGGAATGATGGGCAATATTATAAAATCGGCTTCAATCTATTACATAATGATAAGACAAAGACCTGGAAAAATTTATTGGAAGAATCTTCTGTCGTGCGGCCAGACAGTATTACGAATCAGCACGGAATGACTCAATTTGGTGCCACCATAGAGGAGTTTGCATCATTCCTATCATACCGTCCTTTCGAGAATTATCTTCGTGAAGTGAAGGACTCGCCTATCTACCCGCTTGGCATTCGTGGCGAAGGACTGATGCAATATCTAAAGAGCATTAGCATAAATGAAGAATACAGAGAACTATTCTTTAAGATTAACGAGGGATTAAGAATGCTTGACTGGTTTGACGGATTTAATATTCCTGACGGGTTGCTGTCGAATGAATACAAATTGTCTATTGGCGACAAATTCCTAAAGGACTCTTTGCACTTTTTCGACCAACGAAGCACGAATGAAGGTTTTCTTTATCTGTTATTCTTCTTGACGCTTTTCAACAGCAAAGACACTCCCCAATTTTTCGCCGTTGACAATATCGAAACATCTTTTAATCCTGGACTATGCCAGAATCTTACAAAATATTTGGTGAAGACTACCAAGGAGAACGGCAAACAAGTTATCCTAACTACTCATAATCCCTTTGTGCTTGACGGAATGGACTTGTCAGATGATGAAGTCCGGTTGTTTGTCTGTCGTCGTGACATTGATGGGCATACAAAGATTGAGCGTGTGAAGTATCGTGAGGACAGAAAAATGTCGCTTTCTGAGTTATGGATGTCCGGTTTAATTGGTGCCCTGCCCGATAATTTCTAACTACTATGAGCAAAAAGATTGGCATTGTAAGCGAAGGCGTTTCCGACTTCTGGGTGCTTCGCCATATTATCACCAGATATTTGAAAGATCAAGACCTGTGGGTGTTACCATTAAATCCCAAGCAAACAAAGGATGGCAAGCAGGATGGTCCTGGAGGCTGGGGATTGGTAATGAAGTATCTTGAGGATAAAGAGAAGAAACTGATAGTTGAAGCACTGAAAGAAGACTTTGAACATATCGTAGTGCAGATAGATACTGATGTATGTGAAGAGTATGGCGTTAAGCATGACTTGACCGACATGGGAGCCTTTTGGCAAAGCGTCTGCGACAATCTAAGCAATCGTCTTCCCGAAGACTTCGACAGAAACAAACTGATATTTGCAATCTGTATTGATGAAATAGAGTGTTGGCTGATACCATTTGTCGATACAAACAAGAAAAATTGCGAAAGCACAAGTCGGTGTGTCAACATCGTCAATAAGAACATCAAGGGTAAAGAACTGTTTATTGATGCAGACAACAAAAATAGCGATGGGGCTAAGGGCGCATACGATTATATCCTAAAACAAAAGAAGAAGCCAAAGGATATCAAGGAGTGCTCTGTGCACAACTATGGTTTTACGAAATTCATTGAGCAACTTGACAAAATGGAGTGAATATGGATATTAAGCATCAGGCAATTACGGTTCGTGACCTTGTGGCTGGCTATATGAATGACCCAGACCACGGCGTTCGTGGATATGGCGGACGCCTTGACATTCGCCCTCCTTATCAAAGAGAGTTCCGCTATGATACGAAACAGAAGCAAGCAGTGGTGAATACTATATTGAAAGGTTTTCCGCTTAACATCATGTATTGGAGTGTTGTAAATGATGAGCAGTTTGAAATGATTGACGGACAGCAACGTACGCTTGCAATCTGCGAATCAACGATAACCGTCCCGATTGTGTCAGAGCGCAGAATCAGCTATGACGGTGAGGATACTTCCATCAGTGCACTCTCTGCCAAGTTGAAAGGCTCTACACAGAGAAACTGTTGAGCGAAATTTACGACGAAACTTATCCGTTTGAAGATTAGAGTATATGGAGGTTAACAAAAATATCGCCAAAATTGTCTGATTGCCAGGTACTTGCACCAATTATTCTCAAACGCGTGTCAAACGCACGCATAGGACTCCTCTTCAAGCGCTGCGAAAAGTGCATCCTATTATTAAAAATGGTTTTACAAAAGTGAAAGGATACCAAAATTTTTTGCCATATCAGTGAAAACTTGTAATTTTGCACTTCAATAAACGGCATAGTGTTTTTATATTTACAGAATAACAGTATTTTATAGACAACAAGAACGTAAACACCGCAATGAAGAAAGAATATGTAATTGCAATTGTTGCAGCGCTGTCACTGGCTATTGCCGTGGCGGCCGCCCTCTTTTTCCTTGTCATCAAGCCTCAGCAGGACGACAACAAAGAGCTGGAGACAAAGGTTGCGGCCATTGAAGAACTGGCCCAACTGGAAAAGGAGGAAATGGAGAATGACTATGAGCAGCTGGGGCAGCAGTATGGCGAGATGATGGCACAGCTCACGAACGACTCGCTCATAGCGCAGCTCACACGAGAGCAGATGCGTGCCCAGCAACTGCTTGAAGAGCTGAAGCAGACCAAGGCCGATGATGCCCGGGAGATAGCACGTCTGAAGAAGGAGCTGAACTCCGTCCGTGCCGTGCTGCGCAGCTACATACGTCAGGTAGACTCGCTCAACCAGGTGAACCAAAGTCTGCGTCATGCCAACACACAGCTCACAGGGCAGTTGGAGGAGAGCGCCCGCCGCAACCAGACGCTTCAAGAGGAGCGCCAACAGCTGACGGAGCGGGTGGAGATTGCCGCTCAGCTCGACGCCACGGCCATCAGCCTGACACCTCTGAACAAGCGCGGCAAGGCTGCCAAGAAGATGAAGGACGCCAAGCAGCTGATGGTGAGCTTCACCATCTCGCGCAATGTCACCGCCTCCAACGGCCAGCGCACCATTTACATTCGCCTGCAAACGCCCAACGGCGAGGCGCTCACAGGAGGTACATTCCCCTACGAGAACCGGCAGATAGAGTTCTCCATGAAGAGAGTGATAGAGTACAGCGGCGAGGAGACCCCCGTCACTGCCTACTGGACGGTGGACGAGTTCTTAGAGGCAGGCGAATACCGCGTGAGCATTTTTGCCGACGGTAAGATGATAGGTTCGCGCGCATTCAACTTTGAAAAATAAAACACTTATATGAAGCATAGTGGTTTAAGCAGAATGACAAAAGGCAGATGGATGCTGGTGATAGGGCTGACGTTCATTATTTGCCATTTGTCATTTAGCCGCGCTACGGCGCAAACCGTTCTCTGCCTGGACAGCTGCCGCGCCATGGCTCTGCGCAACAACAAGCAGATGGATGTGGCACGCCAGAAGATAGCGCTGGCCCAAAACCTGCGCCGTTCGGCTCGCACAAAGTATCTGCCCCACATATCGGCCATAGGCACCTACCAGTTTACCAGCGAGGAGCTGTCGCTGCTGAATGACGACCAGAAGCAAAGCCTCTCGAACCTGGGCACCAACGCCGCTGGCCGCCTGCAGGGCATGACCAGCGGCCTGCAGACACAGCTAGGGCAGATAGGCCAGGTGCTGGGCGGCTTGGGACTGCCCATGGAGGTGTTTCAACAAATGGCCAGCCAAATGCAGCAGCAGATGGGGCAGACCATTACCAACACTGCCGGACTGCTGAACACCGAGGGGCAGAAGATTGTTGACGCCTTCCGCACCGACACCCGCAACATCTTTGCTGGCTCGGTGGTCGTTACTCAGCCGGTGTTCCTCGGCGGCGCCATCATAGCCCTCAACCAAATGGCCGACATCAACGAGGAGATGATGCAGCACTCGGCCGATGCCCGCCGGCAGGCTGTTATCTACAGCACAGACCAGGCCTACTGGCAGGTGGTGTCGTTGCGCCAGAAGCAACGTCTGGCAGAGAGCTTCCTCGCTGTGGTGAAGAAACTCGACAACGACGTGCAGAAGATGATCAACGAGGGAGTGGCCACCCGTGCCGAGGGACTGAGCGTCAGCGTGAAGCTGAACGAGGCAGAGATGGCTGTGCAGAAGGTGCACGACGGCATGGTGCTGGCCCGCATGCTCCTGTGCAAGCAGATAGGACTGCCGCTGCAAAGCGAGATAGTGCTGGCAGACGAAGACGACAGCAACAGCCTGGCGTCGGCCACCGCTTCGCATCACACAAACACGACAGCATCGGCACTGGTACAGCCCATTAACCGCCCCGAGCTGAAAGTGCTCGATGGTGCCATAGGGCTGAGCCAGCAGACCACACGCCTGCTGAAAGCAGGCAACCTGCCCATGGTGGCACTGATGGGAGGATATGCCGTGAGCAACCCCAACGTGCTGAACGGCTTCGAAAAGAAGTTCGGCGGCTTCTGGAACGTCGGTCTACTGGTGCGCGTACCTATATGGAACTGGGGCGATGTGGCCTACAAGGTGCGAGCCTCGAAAAATGCCACCGCCATCGCCACGCTGGAGCGCGAGGAGGCCTACGAACTGATGCAGCTACAGGCCAGCCAGAGCAGCTTCCGAGTGGAAGAGGCTCATAAACGGCTCACCATGGCACAGTCGAGCCAGGAGCGTGCCGAGGAGAACCTGCGCGTGGCTAATCTAGGATTCCAGGAGGGAGTCATCACGCCCACCGTGGTGATGGAAGCGCAGACGGCGTGGCTGCAGGCCCGCTCACAGCTCATCGACGCTCAGATAGACCTGCGCATGGCTGATGTTGACCTGAAGAAAGCCTTGGGAACATTAAGCGAAGAATGATGAGAGGCAGGGGAGTTAGCATGGCACGAACCATCAAACCTTAAATAGAAAAAACGCAAATCGTATATAAACATGACAGACCAAGCTAAAAAACAGCACAACAATATTCTTTTAGCCATTCTGGGCTTCATAATCGTTGTCATCATTGTTGCCGCCATCGGCTTCTTTGCCCTCGACCGCGACCCGGAAATCATTCAGGGACAGGTAGAGGTGGCCGAATACCGGGTGTCGGGCAAGGTGCCTGGCCGCATTTTAGAACTGCGTGTGAAAGAGGGCGACTATGTGCATGCCGGCGACACGCTGGCCATCATCGATGCTCCAGAGGTGCGCGCCAAGATGCAGCAGGCACAGGGAGCTGAGGCTGGTGCCGAGGCCCTCGAGCTAATGGCCCGCAACGGTGCCCGCAAGGAGCAGGTACAGGCTGCCTATCAACTGCTGCAGCAGGCTACGGCCGGCCTCGAGATAGCCGAAAAGTCGTATACACGCGTGCAGCATCTGTTTGAAGAGGGCGTGGTGAGTGCCCAGAAGCGCGATGAGGCCGAGGCGCTCTACAAGTCGTCGCAGGCACAGGTGAAGGCCGCGCAGAGCCAGTATGACATGGCAGTGAATGGTGCCCGCCTGGAGGAGAAGCTGGCCGCACAGGCACAGGTGAGCCGTGCCCGCGGTGCCGTGCAGGAGGTTAACGCCTATATAGGCGAGACCGTGCAGACAGCACAGATGGACGGCGAGGTGAGCTGCATCTATCCTAAGGTGGGCGAGCTGGTGGGCACGGGCAGCCCCATCATGACCATTGCTATGATGGACGACCTCTGGGGCACCTTCAACGTGCGCGAAGACCAGCTGGCCGAGCTGCATATAGGCAAGGAGTTCGATGCCTTTGTGCCCGCCTTCAACAAGGTCATCAAGATGAAAGTCTATCACATGAAGGACCAGGGCAGCTATGCTGTGTGGAAAGCCACGAAGGCCAACGGCCAGTACGACCTGAAGACCTTTGAGGTGAAGGCACGGCCGGTAGCGCCTATGGAGGGCCTGCGACCGGGCATGAGCCTAGTGATAAAGTAAAAGGTGTTGGGGGGTATGGTCTCTGTCTTCCTCCGCGAGTGCCGCCGGCTGCTGCAGAACCCCATCTACGGGTTTTGCATGGTGGTGTTTCCCGTGCTGGTGGTGCTGTTCTTCACATCGCTGATGAGCGACGGGCAGCCGCTCGACATGCCTGTAGGCATCGTCGACCAGGACAACACCTCTACCTCACGCTCGCTTACCCGCCGCCTCGATGCCTTCCAAAACTCCAAGGTGGTGGCCCACTACCCCACCGTGACGGAGGCTCGCCGCGCCATACAGCAGAACAAGATTTACGGTTTCCTCTACCTACCCAAGGGCACCACCGATGCGCTGCTCAGCAGCCGTCAGCCCAAGATATCGTTCTACTACTCGCTGGCCAGCATCACCGGCGGCTCGCTGGTGTTCAAGGACATGAAGACAATTGCCACCCTTGGCTCTGCCGCCGTGGGGCAGGCCACCCTGCAGGCACGCGGCTTCACCGACCAGCAGATACAGACACTGCTGCAGCCCATACGCATAGACCTGCACCAGATAGGCAACCCGCAGACCAACTACAACGTCTACCTCTCTACCATGCTCATACCCGGCCTGATGATGCTCTTCATGTTTCTCATCACTGCCTACTCACTGGGCACCGAGCTGAAGTTCGGCACATCAAAGGAGTGGCTGCACACCGCTGGCGACCGTATACTCGTGGCGCTGACGGGCAAGCTGCTGCCGCAGGCACTGGTGTTTCTGGCCGTCACCTTCTTCTATGAATACTATGTGTTCATACACTTAGGCTTCCCCCATCCGGGCGGTGTGCTCATGATGACGCTTCTCGCCGTGCTCCATGTGCTGGCAGCACAAGGGTTTGGAGTGTTCGTGTTCGGACTCATGCCGTCGCTGCGCATGTCGATGAGCGTCTGCTCACTCTGGGCTGTGCTCAGCTTCTCCATGGCAGGCTCTGCCTTCCCCATCATAGGCATGGACGAGCCGCTGCAGTCGGCCAGCTGGCTCTTCCCCCTGCGCCACTACTACATGCTCTACCAAATCTGCGTGTTCAACGGCTACCCGCTGCTCGAGGCATGGTTCCACTTTGCCGCCCTTGCCGCCTTCGCCCTGCTGCCCTGGCTGGTACTGAAAAAGATTAAGAACGCCATGCTTAACTACGTATACATACCATAACAGCCTGCAGGCCATTTGCTTGTCAAAAAGCCGAAAAGCCACACATGCCACATATATGCCTCAGAAGAAATGAACAGAATAAAAGAAGCCATACAGGACACCTGCTACATCTGGTGGGACGAGATGAAGCAGGTGGTCAAGGACGAGGGAGTGCTCATCTTCTTCATCCTTGTGCCCATTGCCTATCCGCTGCTTTACTCATGGATATATAATAATGAGGTGGTGCGCGAGGTGCCCGTTGTGGTGGTCGACGACTGTCACTCTGCCCTCTCGCGGCAGTTCATACGCCAGTGCGATGCCAGCCCCGACGTGAAGATACTGGCCCATGCCAGCGACCTCGACGAGGCAAAGTCGCTACTCAGCCGCCAGGTGGCTCGTGGCATCTACTACATCCCATCCGACTTTGAGAGCCGCGTGAACCGCCTGGAACAGGCCACCGTGAGCGTGTACTGCGACATGAGCCTGATGCTGGCCTACAAGGCAGTGTTTCAGACGGCACAGACCGTCAGCATGCAGATGGGGTCGGAGATAACGACACGCCTTGGTGGCCACTACACCCAGCGTGAGGCACAAATCAGTGCGCGCCCGCTCGACTTTGAGGAGGTGCCCATCTTCAACCCCACGGGAGGCTACGGCTCGTTCATCATTCCCGCCGTGCTGATGCTCATCATTCAGCAGACGCTGGTACTCGGCATCGGCCTCTCGGCAGGAACGGCACGCGAGCGCAACCGCCATCGCGAGCTCATACCCGTTACCCGTCACTACAACGGCATGTTCCGTATAGTGGGCGGCAAGGCGCTGTGCTACTTCATGATCTACACCGTGATGTCGGCCTACCTCGTCTTTGTGGTCCCACGGCTGTTCCACTTCACCGCCATAGGGCGATGGGAGGACATAGCCCTCTTTCTGCTGCCCTATCTGCTCGACTGCATCTTCTTCGGCATAGTAGTGAGCTGTCTTGTGCGCTATCGTGAAAACGTCATGCTGCTCATGGTCTTCGTCACCATACCGCTGCTCTTCCTCACCGGCGTCAGCTGGCCACAGAGCAGCATCCCGGGCTTCTGGCAGGTGCTGTCGTGGCTGTTCCCCAGCACCTTCGGCGTGCGCGGCTTCATACGCATCAACGAGATGGGAGGCACCCTGAGCGACGTGCTCCTAGAATATCAGATTCTCTGGGTGCAGGCCTTTGTCTATTTTGTCCTTGCCTGTCTGGTCTACCGCTACAAAATATTCCAAGCACGCCAGGAAGGCATGAGCCGATTGAAGCGCATGCAGAGCCCGCTGTGAGAAAGGCTGACGGCAGTGTTTCTTTATTCAGAACTCGTAGCCGAGGTTCAGGTAGAGATAGGGTTCCTTGGTGCGACTGCTGTAGCCTATAGTTGCTCCAACGGGACCGAACATGGTGTTGTAGAAGTAAGCCACCTTACCTCCCAGCAAGGTGCTACGGTCCAGTAGTTCCTCTGCCTTGCTTGCCTGCTGGGCGGCGGCGGCAGAGAGCTTCACATAGCTGTTGGCACCTATGCGCTGCTGCGCCTGCAACTGTGCTGCCACAAACTGATGGTCCACATACTCAATGTTGCCAATGCCGGCGAAGGGCATCTGCTGCTCCACATAGTGGCCAAACCAGTCGCCGCCAATGGTATTGCCGAAGACGGGCGGAACGACGGAGCCGAAGAGCAAGCGGCCATAGAGCATAGGCTGGAGCGTGAAGTAGGGGCTCAAGGAGAACGACATACGCCAATTGGCGCTGACGTCGCTCATGCCAGTCTTTTTGCCCAGCTTTGTGCCATCGGCAGCCCAGCTGTTGAGTTTGGCGAAGTTGTTGGTCACATAGGCATATTCGGCATTGAAACGGGCACCTCGAGTGGGGAAATACCAGTTGTCCTCGCTGTTATATTCAGCCCGGAAGCGATAACTGTAGAAATGCTCGTTCTTCAGTTTCACCTGCTGTGATGTCTCTGAGCCGAGTTTGTTGCGGTAGTGCATAAAGTCCCAGCGCAAGCCTAATTGCATATTGAAGTGACGCAGGTCGAAGTTGATGGGTGTGAACTCAGCCTGGAACTGATTATATAATATATTGTACGCGCGTTCGCCCTCCATATACACATCCACATCGTTGCGGCGGAACTCGTAGCTGAGTGTTGGACGTGTGAAGCTGCGCGGATGTACGGTCAGCTCGGCACGGGTCTTCAGTCGTTTGCCCAAGCGCAGCGTAATGTCGGTGTTCACCGGCACAGCGGTCTTCAGCGGGATGTCGAGTCCCAGCTGCACGGCGGCATACTCCTCGGTGTCGTAGCGCACGCCGGCATGCAGCTGCACCGATTTGCGGTCGCCTGCAATGAGCGCCACGTGCACTGGTCCGCTACCGTCGTGCGAGGGAGTGGCATCACTGCCCTTGTTATCGGGTATAAACCGGCATTCAGCAGTCTGGTAGAACAAATCGACGCGCATCGACGTGGTGAGCTCCTGCCCCAGCCGGACATCAATGCTGTCCAAGCGATCCAGATGAAACTTCTGTCGAAGGAATCGCTCAGCCTGAGGTGTCATATTCTCAAACGTAAAGCCCGTGACAAGGTGTTTCTCAGTCATGACCTGCGGACGCATCGGTTGCCTTATTTCCGGTTGGAATGATTCGTCTATGCCAATGAGCTGCTTCAGCCTGATGATGTCATCCCAATGGCGCATGGCCTCCTCCTCGCCCCGGCGAATGAGCGTGTCGATGGCAGCCTGCGAGAAGCTGGCCGACCCGTAGCCCTTCGTATCCACTTGCAGGTGCAGATTGGTGATGGCAAGGTTCTCGTCATACTTGTTCTTACAGTTCACATCGATAATCTGGCTGAGAATGCTCATCGTACCACCCAAATCCTCGGCACTCTTCGGTGCGCCCTGCACAGTGACGCCAATAATGACGTCGGCGCCCATCTCGCGGGCAATGTCAGCGGGGTAATTGTTGCGCAGGCCACCGTCTACCAACACTCTGTTGCCTATTCTCACAGGCGAGAAGGCGGCAGGTATGGCCATTGAGGCACGCATGGCCTGTGGCAGCCGACCGCTGTGAAAGACCACCTCGCTGTTGTCTATGATGTCTGTTGCCACGCAGGCGAAGGGTATGGGCAGGTCAGTTGTAAAGTCGAGCGAGTCGGTATATCCCGTGCAGAGCTGGCTGAACAGCTCAGCCAGGTTCTTTCCCTTGATTAATCCGCCGGCATTTTGGTCGCGCTTGCCCATCGACATGCCAGTGCTATATACATAGGTGTATTGCTTCTGCCTGTCGCTGAGGCTCTGGTTGCGCAAGTCTTCCTTGTCGGTAATGACGTAGCTCCAGTCCTGCACCCTCACCATTGAGTCGAGTGCATGGGCGTTATAGCCTATGGAATACAAGCCGCCGATGATGCTGCCCATCGATGTGCCGGTGACAATGTCGACAGGTATACCCGCCTTCTCCAACACCTTCAGCACTCCGATGTGAGCCATGCCCTTCGCTCCGCCGCCACTCAGCACCACGGCCACCTTCTTCCTGCCGTCATTCACACTGTCATTCTGGGCACTTGCCATGCAGCCCATCAGGGCTGCGGCTATTATCATGATGTTCTTTTTCATCGCTATGGTAGTATGATGTATCTATTTGCCTTGAAAGAGTCTGAAGCCGAGGAAGACGCGAAGGCGCCATTTGTTCTGATTCACCACTACGTTTCTATCGTCGAATATGGAGTTGTTCATGGTGAGTGTGGCTCCTGTGAAGGTGCGTGGCGAGAAGTTGTAGACTATGGCTGCGCGCTCATTGAAGAGCATGTTGAAGCGTGTGTGCTGCGCCTTTCTTCGCTCACCGTTCACAGTCATGTTGTTGCGGTTGTACACCACGAAGGTGGGCAGCATGGAGAAATGTAGCAGCCACTTGCGCCCTATCACCCAGTTGTAGGCATAGCCGCCGCCTATGGCGAAGTGCCCCAGATATATACGCATGTCAGGCGCATTAGGATTCATCCTTTTCAGCTCATCGGTCGACTTCAGGCTGCCTCCCTGATAGCTTACTCCGGCCAGCCACGAGCCAGCCGAGCGCTGCTGCACATAGCTCTGTGTGAAGGCCGCGGGAAAGGAGAACTGGCGGTGGTTGAAGGTGTAATATGCTGCCGCGTTAATCATCTTCATCGACACACAGTTGTTCATCAGATGTTCCATGTTGCCGTTGCGCTCAATGTCGCCCGAGAGCGACTCCGACCGCTGATAGCTGAAGTCAAGGCTCAGGCGGCTGCTGAAGTAGTTCACGTTCAGCTCATAGTCCTTGTATGTGCCTTTCAGCTTGGCAGGATTGAGGGCCAGCCCCACTCCTATTCCGCGATATGAGCCCGCCAGAGAGAGTGTGGTCTTGTTGCTGGTGTAGAGGTCGGCTTCCGACCGGCTGCCGTCTACCGTTCCCTTGGCATGAATGCTATTGCCGGTCTGGTTGACTCTCACTTTCAGCGTGAGGCGCCCCTCAGGGCGCACCACGTAGTTGGTGTCGTAGGGGGTGTTGTAGTATCGGGCGGTAAGCATGCTGTCTATCTGCACTCTCCTCAGCGAGTCGCGGCTCTGGGCTGCTGCGCGGGGCATGAGCACAAAGAGTGGCATCAGCACCAATAAGACACGAAGACTTGGGGTATTCATAGCTTTCTCTAGCATTTGGTTATACAGACCGTTACAGATGAACCGCTGCGCCCAGCCGCACCTCAAAGGTGTTGGCCTTCACGTCGTCAAGGTAGTGGTAATGGGTGCGCCGCACGTAGTAGGAGCCTGCGAGCACGATGCTCAGGTTCTTCACAATGTCGAACTCTGTCACGGGGTTGACCACGAGCAGCGCGGCGTTGCCCTTGTCGCCCTGGGCGTTGAGGTGGAGCATCTCTTCTTCGGTGAGTTTCGACAGGTCTCTGTTCTTGTCGTAGCCCTTCCAAGTGAAGATTCGGTAGTAGTGGGCATTGAGGGTGAAGCGCCCGAAGTGTCGCAGCTCCATGTTGGTCTTCGTCTTCACGCTGAAGCCGCTGCCCATGTTGTAGTCGCGGTCAATGATGTTGTAGTAGTCGCTCTTGGTGCCGCCGAGGAGTATGGCGTTGAGGAAGATGCGCTGCTCCAGTTTGTCGAGCACGCCCACCTGCGGCATCTGTATGACGGCTCCGGGGCCGAAGGCGGCCGCCTCGCTGATGCGGTAGGGCGTGAGGTGGCTGCCATCCTTCACGGGCTTGGAGTCGAAGTAGTCGAAGTGCTGGTAGAGGCCAAACTCTGCGCGTATGTTCTTGCGCTCAATCATGGGCGTGCTCCACAGGCGTCCCATCAGGTGCACCTGATTGAGTATGGGCTGATTGCCCGATAGTCCGGCTATGAACTCTGCCTCGAAGTAGTCGTAGGGAGCATTGTGCTCGTCCTCGTTCACGGGGTCGCCATACTGCATGGAGAGATTCACATAGGGATTGTGCTCGCCCTTGAAGAGGCTGCCGTCATCGGCCAGATAGCGGTCGCCGAGCGAGATGGACATCTCTACGGGGTTTCGGTTGTAGTCGTGATAGCGGTAGTGGTCGCGCCTCACGTTCCATGCGTCGCCGGTGGCCAGGCGCTTCAGTGCCCCCATGGGGTTGAAGACGGCAGCGCCCAGCTCGCGCCAGAAGCGTGGCCAGCCCTGCTTCCTGTCGTCGAGTATGATGCGGCTGATGCGGTTGGTAATCTCGCCTATGCAGAATCCGCCGCAGGTGGTGGCAATGAGGTCGTTGAGTGCGGGTGGCTCCCGCTCGCCGAAGAACTCCCACTGCAGCGAGCCCAGGGCGGCGTAGGGCACCGACTCCCAGAACGTCAGCCCCTGCGAGCGTGCAGCGTTGAAGTAGAGGTTGCCATGATAGGGGTGCATGAAGAGGTTGGTGGAGAAGACGTCGTTGTCCCACACGAATCCGTTCTCCAGGTTGTCGCGCCAGGTGTGGAGTGTGGTCTGTGCAAAGTCGGCATCGAGGGCGAAGCGGTCGAAGCAGTGCACAAACACATTGATGCCCGTCACCTGTGCCAGCGCCCACCACGGGTGTTTCTTGCCCAGCCCCAGCGCCATGAGCGAGTCGTCGGGTTTCTCATCCTCGCTGCGGTGCACCACGGCCGTCTCACGCTTGGTGTTGTGCGGATAGCGGAACGTCAGTCCGGCCTCGGCCAGGAAGCGGTGGCGGTAGCTCTTCTCATGGTGATAGTAGCGGGTGTCGCCATAGCCCACCGAGGCAAACGCTCCGAGGGTGTTCGACAGCTGGTAGTCTACGTTCAGGCGGCCCTGCAGGGAGAAGAGCTGCGAGGGTCCCTCGTCGCTGTGCTTCTTGAAGGTCTCTATGTGGTAGTAGCCTATGTCGGCACTGACGGAGAGCTTCGGCGTGAGCTGCTTGAACTGTCCCAGACGGTAGAAGAGCGCTCCGGAGAAGTCCTCGTCGAAACCCATGTAGTGCGTGCCTACGCCGAGTATGCTGTAGGTGCTCTTGTTGCGGAAGCGCATGGCTGCATTCAGCTTTGAGCTGGTGCCGGCAAAGGTCATCAGGTCGATGGTGGTGGCAGGGTTTACATTCACGAAGCCAATCTTGCGCCCCTCGGTGTCCTTCGAGTAGTTCACAAGCCCTATCTGCCATCCCTTGGGGTGCGTCTCGGCCACGTTGAACACGCCCACCTGTGCACCGTTCAGATCGTCGGCATAGTTATAGGCGCCCAGCTGCAGGCCGCGCATATAGCCCGACGAGACGTTGAGGAAGGTCGACAACTGTATGCCATTCTCCACGCCCATCGAGATGTTCGTCACGCCACTCAGCTGGAATCCGCGCATCGGCGACGATGAGATGTTGGAGAAGCCCGACAGCTGCAGGCCTTGCACGCGCTGTGCAAAGTTCGACACCGCATTGAGCTGCACCCCCTTCAGGGTGTCAGTTTGGCTGGCCACGCCTATGCTCAGGTTTGTGACGCGGGTGGAGTCATCGCTATGGCTCTTGCCCAAGTCGATAGCGAGGCCGTTTCTGATTTGCGCCACACTAAGCGGCAAACCCAAAATGACAATTGTTATAACCAGTAAATAGCGTTTCATATTCATTACAGAATTCTTTTGACAATCATATAGCAGTTGACCTGCCCTGAGGATGCCCGTAGGCACTCCCCGCCCCTTTCAGGGGAGGGGCAGGGGTGGGGTGTTGACTGCCCAGAGTGTAATGTTGACTCCTGCCCTTGGGTGAGCGGTTGGGATGTTACTGACCCCACCCCTGCCCCTCCCCTACAAGGGAGGGGAGTGCCTACGGAATCCAGGTCAACTCCTCTATCATTGCCATTTTT
>JAEEGG010003060.1_pt1 | contig 42128 bp, 41 predicted proteins | sample 9134161 | NCBI WGS metagenome assembly JAEEGG01 (sample SAMN16246543, study PRJNA631951) | gut metagenome | biome: gut microbiome; feature: rumen; material: CR-attached | host: Bos | place: Iran: Karaj | collected 2018-10 | reverse complement strand
CGTTGGCGGAAGCCTTGTACAAATAAGGAAATCAATTTACTAACCAACAATAAACAAGTTGCTTCCGCGTTTTGTGAAAGCAACTTGCTTTCGTTTTATGGAAACAGAAAAACTACATAAAGCCTTACTCGAAGCCGACGCCATCATCATCGGTGCTGGCGCAGGCCTCTCCACCTCGGCGGGCTTCACCTATTCCGGCGAACGCTTCCAGCAACACTTTTCCGACTTCATCGGGAAATACGGATTCACCGATATGTACTCGGCGGGCTTCTACCCCTTCCCCACCGAAGAGGAGCATTGGGCCTATTGGAGCCGCCATATCTACTACAACCGCTATGTGCCCGCCCCGAAGCCCGTCTATGACAACCTGCTCAAACTGCTGAAAGACAAGGACTATTTCGTCATCACCACCAATGTCGATCACCAGTTCCAAAATGCGGGCTTCGACAAACAACGGCTGTTCTATACGCAAGGTGATTATGGTCTGTTCCAATGCGCAAAACCTTGCCACCAAAAGACCTACGACAACGAGGAAACCATTAGGGAAATGATTGCGGCACAAAACGATATGGTAATCCCAACGGAATTGGTGCCGCATTGTCCCGTCTGCGGCGGACCCATGAAGGTCAACCTGCGGGCCGACGACACCTTTGTGGAGGACGAAGGCTGGCATGCCGCCGCAAAACGTTATGTCGATTTCATCAACAACCACCAAAAGGGCAAAATCCTGTATTGGGACCTCGGCATCGGGAGCAACACCCCGACCATCATCAAACTGCCGTTTATGCAGATGACGTACAAGAACCCCGAGGCAACTTATGCCACTATCAATCTCGAAGAGGCGTTTACCGTGGAACAGATTGAAGACCGTTCCATCGTCATCAATGGTGACATTGGTGAAGTTTTGGATGAACTATTGAAAAACATTGACTATGAACCGTCTTGATTTTCTCATCGACTATCTTCTGAAAGAAGACTCCCAATATTCCGAGATGCAGGTGCCATCAGATTTGCATGGGAAGCGCGACTTGTTCCGTGCCTTGTGCAACGTGCGTTGGCCGAAGCCTGTGAGCGAAGAATTCCTGCGTTTGCAGGACGAGGAATTGCAGGCTCAGTTACAAGAGAAGGGTGTCGTGGAATTGCCTGATGTGCCGATGCAGATTTGGCAAGGCGACATCACACGCCTGAAAGTGGATGCCATCGTGAACGCGGCAAACAGCCAGATGCTGGGCTGCTTTCATCCTTTGCACAAGTGCATTGACAACGCCATCCATTCTGCCGCAGGCGTCCAGTTACGAGAAGAATGCCACCGGCTGATGCTCCAGCAAGGTCGCGAAGAGCCGACTGGCCAAGCTAAAATCACCAAAGCCTATAATCTGCCGTGTAAGTATGTCATCCATACGGTTGGACCTATTATCCCCAACGGTATTCCAACAGAATTTCAAAAAGAACAATTGGCCTCTTGCTACAGAAACATCATGACTTGCGCCGATGAAAACAACCTCGAAAGCGTCGCTTTCTGCTGCATCTCCACGGGCGAGTTCCGTTTCCCGAACCGATTGGCTGCCGACATCGCGGTGCAAACGGTTAAGGATTACCTGACAACACATCCCAATTGCAGTGTCAAGCAGGTGGTTTTCAATGTGTTCAAGGATGTGGATAGGGATATTTATCAACGGCTTCTATAATCGAAAAATCCGCAATTCGGGCAAAGGCTTGGGTTGAGGTTTTTTTCATACTTTTGCACATGCTTAAAAACATCACAAAATGAAAAAAGTAGTCGTAATATCAACCAGCATGAGAGCTGGGTCGAATAGCCAGATGCTGGCTGAACAATTTGCTAAAGGCGCAAAAGCCGCTGGAAACCAAGTTGAATTTATCTCACTGAAAGGCAAGGAAATCAAGTTCTGTGTCGGATGCTTAGCTTGCCAAAAGTTAGGGGCATGTGTGATTAAGGACGATGTGCCTGCCATCATGGAACAAGTCCTCAACGCCAATGTGGTGTGTTGGGCAACGCCCATCTATTACTACGAGATGAGCGGCCAGATGAAGACCCTCATCGACCGCATGAACGCCATGTATCCGAAAGATTACCAGTTCCGCGACGTTTATCTGCTGGCCACGGCCACTGAAAACGAGGAAGGAACACCCAAACGCGCAGAAACAGGCCTCACCGGTTGGATTGACTGCTATCCCAAGAGCCGTCTGGCTGGAACGCTCTTCTGCGGCGGGGTGACCATGCCTCACGATATCGAAGGCCACAATAAATTGCAGGAGGCATACGAAATGGGGAAAAACGTGTAAATCCCCGACAATCAATAATCCGCAATTCGTGCAGAAGCTTGTGTTGCGGATATTTTTGTATTTTTGCAGCCATGAACTGGACAATAATAATCATCGAGACCATCGTTCTCACCCTCGCCTTCACGGCGATGATCCTGATTCCGCTGATGAAGAATCCCGTGTGGTGGATTGCAGACTACCCAGAAGACATTCAGGAAGAATACTTCAAAACGCACGAACGCATTCCTTCCAAATTCTTTACACCGACAGTGCTATTGAAGAAAGGGATGGCGCTACTTATCGCCCTCGCCCTGCTGCTTTTAGTGGTCAAACTGGCCGGAGCCTACGATTTCTGGTCTGCTTTGGGAGTGGGCTATGGTATTTGGCTCTTCATCGACTGGTACGACTGCTTCTTCTTGGATTTGGTTCTGTTTGCCAACCTGAAAAAGGTTCGCTTGCCTGGCACCGAGCACATGGACGAGGCCTATCACCAGAAGAAATACCACTTCATTCAATCCTGCTGGGGTATGCTCATCGGACTCATCCCTTGCCTCATCGGTGCAGGGCTATACTCATGGTTGTTGTGCTAAAAACAGTATTATGACAATTGACACGACCAATATGTGCTCACACCTGCAGAGAAAGCTATTCGAGGAGAATGGCGCTTATCATCGTATTTGGATAGCCTTGTAGAATGACCCGGAATTGACAGCCGTGGTTCGTTCACGACAGCTTCACATTTACCGCAACGGCAAGAAAGTGCTGGTTTTGGCAGGAAAGTCTGCTCCTAAAATCATTAGGGAAGATCGAATCAGCGAGATGTTATAGGAAGTCTCCGGATTGCGGATTTTTAGTCCTCAAAGCAATAAACAGCCAAAACCGCCGTTAATCAAAACAAAAAAAAGAGCACAATTATCTCCATGTTTGAAGCATTAAGGAAATATGGCTCCGTTTTCATGCTCGTTTTGATGGGCATGGTGATGGTGTGCCTTGTTGTCGATGAATATGGTGACCCCCAACAATTAGTCACACAAACAGCTACTTCAACATGCATGAACGTTTTAGCTGACGACTTTGACTTGGATGAAGATGATGACGATGAAGATGAAATCTGCAATCATTTCTTTGGGAATAAGTGTTCCACATGGATTTGGACTGTGGCTAGTGATGTCAGAAAGTTGGAGGGAAACAAATGTCCATCGGATTTGCTGCGCGGACAGGTAAGGCGTTACTCGCCCCGAAACAACCTCTCCGACAGCCATAACTATACCATTTTTTCAATCATGAAAAGTGGCGTGGAATCGTTCCATGCCACTTTTTTTGTTCCGTACACATCATTTTTAACTCAAATTCTTCATAACGCCGGAACGCGGCCTGAAGTTGGGTCGCGTTCCATTTTCCAAACAACAATCTTATGAATGCAATCAGTATTCTTACGGCAATCCTAACCCTGATGGCGGGCATCGGCGTTTTTCTGATGGCTTGCCACTTGATGAGCTCGCATCTTGAAAGCGCTGGCAGCAAGCGGCTGAAGCAGCTCTTTGCCCGTGTGGGCGGGAGCAAATGGACTGGCGTGGGCATCGGTGCCCTCGGCACAGCGGCCATCCAAAGTTCGGGAGCCGTGACGGTTATGGTCATCGGCTTCGTAAATGTCGGCATCATGTCGTTGACACAGGCCGCTACGGTCATCTATGGTGCCAACATCGGCACTACCGTGACGGCACAATTGGTGGCCTTGGGCATGCTCGGCGGCAATGGCATTTCGACCACCATCATTTTCTCCGCCCTCGCCGGTGTGGGAGCCTTCATCCTGATGTTCGCCAAACACGAGTCGTGGAAGCACACGGGCGGCATATTGACAGGCTTCGGCATCCTGTTCGTGGGTCTCGGCATGATGTCGAATGCCATGGACGATTTCGCCGCACTCGATTCGGTGAAACAATTCCTCGCCAGCATCAAAAACCCGCTGCTGATTGTGTTCTTGGGTGCCTTGCTCACCGCCGTTATCCAATCCTCTTCGGTACTCACCTCCATTGCCATCACAATGGTTGTGGCAGGGTTGCTCTCGCTCAACCAAGGCATCTACCTCACCATGGGTTCCAACATCGGTTCGTGCGTGGTGGCCATCATGGCAGGCATGACCAGTGGGCGGAATGCCAAACGAACGGCACTCATCCATCTGTTTTTCAACGTGATGGGGGTGGTATTATTCCTGCTTATCGCTGTGCTGCTACATCTTTTCACCAAAGGAGATTGGAGCTTCGGGAAAGTGTTTGAAGTCCTGTTTCCACACACGCCGCAGGTGCAGTTGGCCATGTTCCACACGGTTTTCAACGTATGCACCACATTGGTGGCCCTGCCTCTCACCGATGCATTGGTTCGCTTGGTATGCCGCATCATTCCAGAACATGTTTACGACCACAGGGACGACAAGTTCCACCTGCATTTCCTTGACGATTCAATGTTGGCGACCCCCGCTTTGGCTGTGAGACAACTGAAAGCGGAGATTGAAAACATGGCGGCTTTGGCAATAGAAAACTTCAAGCGGTCAATCAATATTGTTACCACCATGGATTTCAGCGAGGCTGAAAAGTTTGCCAAGACCGAGCAAGAGCTCAATTTCCTCAATGGCGAATTGTTGCGCTATATGGTGCTCTTGTCGGACAAGCCACTTGGCAAGTTTGACAACCAATTCTTGAACACAAGCATCCGTAGTGTAAGCGACTTGGAACGCATTGGCGACTATGCCGAAAACATTGTGGAGTATGCAGAGAGTCTGAAGGCACAAAACGCTTCTTTTTCGGCGCAGGCGGTGAAGGAAATAAGGCAGATGGAAAGATATATTAAAGCCTTGTACGAAGAAATCCAGCGAGCCTATCATGACAATGACAACAATGCTTTGGAGCGAGCCCTCATGATTGAAGAGGAAATCGACAACCTGACCAAAAAGATGGAACGTAATCACATCCAACGTCTTGTCAATGGTGAATGTACACCACAGGTCGGGGCGGAATACCTTTCCTTGGCGAAAAACGCGGAACGCATTGCCGACCATCTAATCAACGTAGGAAATACGATTCGGTAATAGGAAATCTATGTATTTTTGCACCTTCAAAACTATAAGAAAATGACGACAAGAAGACTCCTTTTGACAGCTTTGGTTTTCATCTGCGGCCTTTGCCATGCGCAAGAAGAACTGCCTGCCATCTCCGCCGACCGTCCCGGTGCCTTGACCGGAGCCGACGTGATGCCGTTGCACAAACTGCAATGGGAAACAGGAATGGGATATGAATCGACGAAAGACGGACCGCACACCCTCACCCTCAATACCACCTTGCTGAGATTCGGCCTCTTTAAAAACGCCGAGCTTCGCATCGGGACGGATTTCCTGATGTGGAACGACGGACAAGAGATGGAGCCCTCTTTTGGCTTGGCCCCACTCACCATCGGAATGAAGACAAGATTCTATGAAAGCACAAGCTATCTGCCTTCTGTGTCGATGTTGGCCGAGTTAAAGTCTCCCCATGTTGGAACAAAAGAATTGCTTCCTGCTCATCTGGCGTCATCCTTACACCTTTTGTTTGAACATACCTTTACCGACTGGTTTGGAATATGCTATAATGTCGGAGCGGAATGGGACGGCGAGACGGCCTCACCAACAACCTATTTGGGCTTTGGAGTTTATTTCGGCATCACGGAACACATTGGCACCTTTGTGGAGACTTACAACTACATCCATCCTGAAGGCAACCAGTACCTGACCCAGTTTGGCTTCACTTGGTTGGCGTCGCGACGTGTGCAGCTCGACCTTTCTGCCGACTTGGACTTCCAGAACCTTGGGAAGTTCTATGTCGTCAGCGGCGGAGTGGCTTGGTTGATTAATTAAATGCGATTATCTTTAAGGTTTACCATAATTTTCGCCTGGTATCACTCGTTATAGTAAAGATGATTTAAAACCTATATCACTATGAAGAAAGTATTATTTGGTTTGGTACTTCTCTGCGGCTTGACCCTAATGAGTACCAGTTGCAACAAAGACAACAACAATAGCAACGTGACGCCAGAGGTTGAAACTGGAGTTATGGCCATCGGCAGCAATACTTTGGACATCGTCACAGCCAAGGATGCCGATTATGGCCAACGGCACGCTATTGTCCTTGCCTCCAAAGAAATGACTGCTGCCAACAATGAAGGCATTGCCATCATCTTCAACGGTGACATTATCCCTGGCACCTATACGATAGGCGACAACACGAAAGACCCTGTTCCCACGGTAGTCGGTTTCCACGAACTCAACCTCGGTGAGCTTCCCTTTATCATGGGTGCCGACACCCTGTCCTTCGGCGACACCTACTATTGGATGAATGGTGTGCTCTCCGTTACCGAGGATAATGGCACCTACACGGTCGTCCTATCGCAAAGCATGGGTAGCAACGCCAATGGTCAAACCATCCAATTGGCTCTTAATTTCCAAGGCACGTTGCCACCATACACCTTCGACCCGAATAACAAGTTCATGATCAAGGACATCGAAAGTCCTATTGGCTTGGCAGGTGTCACTTCGCTCAACGGCTTGAGTTCCTTAGGCCTCGATGTGAAGTCGATGCTCTTCATGTCTGCCGACCATAAACGTTTCTTCATTGTCAGCTATTTAGGCGGACAAGTCGTAGATGGCGAGTATGACCTCGGTTACATTGGCACACCTTATCTGCCTCTCTTCCCTTGTGTGCATGTGGCTCTTGACGGTGACTTCTGGACTTTCCAGCCTCAGACTGGCTATATCGCCAAAAGCGGCACCTTAAAAGTAGTCACCAACGATGACGGCACCAAGACCGTCACTATGGAAAACTTGAAGCTAAAGAACGTGGAACACGACAACGAGTTTTTCTTCCCTATTATCGACGGTTCGTTGCAGTATCACGGCTACATGTATGAACTGAGCTTGTAAGGATTTTAAAACAATCAAACTTCAAGTCGTGGCCTTCGGGCTGCGGCTTTTTTTAGTATTTTTGCACATGTTTAAAACATCACAAAATGAAAAAAGTAGTTGTAATTTCAACCAGCCTAAGGGCCGGTTCAAACAGTCAAGTATTGGCGGAGCAGTTCGCAGAAGGTGCAAAAACTGCTGGCCATCAAGTTGAATTTATCTCACTGAAAGACAAGGAAATCAAGTTCTGTGTCGGATGTTTGGCTTGCCAAAAGTTAGGCGCATGTGTGATTAAGGACGATGTACCAGCCATCATGGAGCAGGTGCTCAACGCCGATGTGGTATGCTGGGCAACACCCATCTATTACTACGAGATGAGCGGCCAGATGAAGACTCTCATCGACCGCATGAACGCCATGTATTCCAAGGATTACAATTTCCGCGATGTGTATTTGCTGGCCACTGCCACTGAAAACGAGGAAAGAACTCCCAAACGTGCAGAAACAGGCCTCACCGGCTGGATTGACTGCTACCCCAAGAGCCGCCTGGCCGGAATGCTTTTCTGCGGCGGAGTGCCAATGCCTCATTCTATTGATGGCAACAGCAAGCTGCAAGAGGCGTACGAGCTGGGGAAAAACGTTTAATTCTCCGACTATGAATATAATCCGCAACTTGGGCGAAGGCTTTGGTTGCGGAATTTTTGTACTTTTTGCTTGATTCATTTGTGGTGATGATGGTTTTGGATGTGGTGAGTTGTATCAACCCACTGAATAGGCTTTGGTCAAAGTTTCCATTTTGCGTAGAATTTAGTGTGCAAATCGTAAAAATTACGAATTTTAAGAAAAATTTATAGCAAATTTGCGTCAAAAAAGAGGAAAAGCATTGTATAATTATCTGTATATCAATAATACGACAGTATATAGGTAGTACCGATTGGGTGTTTGAAGGATTAAACAGCGAACACGTTGAACGCGTTTGGAAGTCGTGGATTCGTTTGCGTATGCATTTGTTCGGAATTTCCGAATAACTTGGATTTTGAAGAAAATTTTGCTAATTTTGCGGCGGAAACAATATAATCATGATATAATTGTTTTGCAAAATATGAATAAGGAATTACACGAATTAATAGAAAAATATGAATCAGAAAGAAGCTATTATCTAACTGATAGATATAATGAGACACTACTACGAAGTGATTTTCTTGATCCGTTATTTGAGTTGTTGGGATGGGACATCAAAAACAGAGCAGGTCGGCCAACGAATGAACGAGAGGTGATTTTAGAGGAACCACTTAAAGCAGGTGCTTCTGAGAACACAAAAAAACCAGATTACACATTCCGCTTGTATGCTGAGCGCAAGTTCTTTCTTGAAGCAAAGAAACCTTGTGTTCATATACATGAGGTGGATGCACCGGCACGTCAGGTTCGACGTTATGGATACACAGCTAATTTGAAAATATCTGTTCTCTCAAATTTTGAGTATTTGATGATTTATGATACCTCCGTGAAAGTCGAGGAGAATGACACGAATCAAAGAGCATTGATTAAGAAATACCATTATACGGAGTACGAGGGGTTGTTTGATGAACTACAAAGGTTATTGGGTAAGGAATCCATCTATTCAGGTCGGTTTGATGAGGAATGGAAAGACATTGAGGTGCGTTTGAAACAATGGTCTGTCGATAAACAGTTTTTGAAGCAGATTAATGAGTGGCGATTGATGCTTGGCAAGGAAATACTTGCAGCTGATCCTACTATTGACATGGAGTTACTGGGTGACGAAGTACAAAGCTACATCAACAAAATTCTATTTCTTCGTGTATGTGAAGATAGAAATATCGAGACTTATAAAGAGTTGCTTGCAATTGCAGACAATGGGCAGTTTATAGCTTTGCTTGACAAGTTCAAAAAGGCCGATACACGATTTAATTCTGGGCTTTTTGATCAAGCACTATCAGAACAAGTGGTATGCAATGCCAGTTCGGCTTTTTGGACAATCATCCGCCAATTATACTTTCCTGAAAGTCCATATTCGTTTAGCGTCTTCTCCTCTGATATTTTGGGCCATATTTATGAGATATTTATAGCCGAGAAACTATCCATGGTGGGAAATGAATTGCAAATTGTTAGGAAGCCGGAGAATGTTGATCGTGATGTGGTGCCAACGCCGACATATATCATCCGTGAGATTTTGCGCCAGACCATTTTACCACTATGCAATGGAAAAACCGACAAAGATATCTTGAAGATGAAGATTGCAGACATTGCCTGCGGTTCAGGAGCTTTCCTATTGGAGGCTTATCAGTTGTTGAGTGACATTCTAATAGACTACTATATCGGACATGACACATCCAGGTTGGTGCAGATAGGAGAAAACTCATACAGATTAAAGTTTGTTGCAAAGAAGCAATTGCTGACCAATTGCATCTATGGTGTCGATAAGGATTTTAATGCTGCAGAAGCGTGCAAATTTGGTTTGCTATTGAAATTGTTAGAGAATGAGGATTCTGCTAGTTTGATGAAAGAACATCCCATTTTACCCGATCTCACTCCAAACATTCATTTTGGCAACAGTCTTTTGTCAAGCAGCGACATTGACTTGAAAGATGCAACAGAAATCAATCCTTTTGATTTTAAGAAGCTGCACTTTGATGTCATTATAGGCAACCCTCCATACCTAACAACAGAGGGCATGAAGAATATTACGCCCAAAGAGTTACCTATCTATAAGAACAAATATATTACTGCATACAAACAGTTCGATAAGTATTTTGTATTTGTAGAACGTGCCCTATCCTTGTTGAAGGAGAATGGCATGTTAGGCTATATTGTTCCATTGAAATTCATGAAGGTTGGTGCGGGTCAGGAATTACGCAGATTGATTTCTACACAAAAAACGCTTGAAGCCATTACTTCCTTTGGAGCATGTAAGGTGTTTGAAGGCAAATCCAACTACACTTGTTTGCTTATTCTAAAAAAAGCGAGTCACAATACATTCAAATATAGTGAAGTGAACAACCTAGAGCAATGGAAAATAGCTGACAAACATAATCTTCATAGTGATGCTAAATTGTTTGACGAAATTACAGAAAATGTTTGGCCTTTGTTCCCAGAGCACCTGCGGGAAGCCTATAACACCATTTGGTCAAGCAGCATTAACCTTTCAACTATCACTGGTGATGACAATATTTTCAATGGAATACAAACCAGTGCAAACAAAGTATATATTTTCCAGCCTACATCGGACGAAGATGGCTTTTATACGTTTATGAACAATGGGCAAGAATGGAAAGTTGAAAAAGAGGTTACAAGGCCCTATTTTCAAACATCTCGTGGTGATGATAGTCTAAATACATATCGCACTTTCAAACCTAATGCTTGCGTAATATTCCCATATTCAAAGGATGACGAAGGAAAACTGAATTTGATACCTCTTTTTGAGATTAAGAAGAAGTATCCACATCTATACAAATATCTTACAGCTTATAAAGCTATTCTTAATGCACCTTCGCGAGACATCAAGCCTGAACCCACTTCACCCGATGAATGGCACAGATATGGAAGGAGTCAAAGCCTTGATGCTTGCAACTTACCACAAAAAATTATTGTGGGAGTGCTTTCTACTGGTGATAAATACGCTATTGATAGCTTCAGTACTTTTGTATCCTCGGGAGGGACAGCGGGATATTGTGTAATTGCTCTGCCAGAGGATTCCTTGTATTCTATCTATTACATACAGGCCATTCTAAACAGCAAGTATTTGGAATGGATTAGTTCATTATATGGCGAGATATTCAGAGGTGGATTTATTGCGAGAGGTACAAAGGTCTTGAAATTACTTCCTATACGTAAGATTGACTTTCAGAACGAAGATGAGCGTTTGGCTCACAATCACATAGCAAAATTGCAAAAGCAATTAATCGAAATAGGTGATAAGATTAATGCCTCGCAGGGTAACAAACGTAAACTAACCATTTTGCAACGTAAATTTGAAATAGCAAAACAGCAACAGGCTGACTTTATCATGCACCTTTATGGCATGGAACAATATGATAGTATCATCCCAATAATCAAGGAACAATATGCAGCTGATTGAGGACGCTTCCGCACGGAAATTGCGTGGTGCATATTACACACCGCCTGCAATTGCCTCGTTTATACTCCATTGGGGCATAAACGGTAGCACTAATGCTGACATATTGGAGCCCAGTTGTGGAGATGGAGTGTTCTTGGAGCAGATGAAAAGAGAACACATGCTGTTTCATCATGCCACTGCGGTTGAATATGAAGCCGCAGAAGCAGAAAAAGCACAAGCCATTGGGTTACATGATTCGGAGGTAATAAATGCTGATTTCCATCGTTTTTGTTTAGATACAGAACAGAGGTTTGACCTTGTTGTAGGCAATCCACCATTCATTCGCTATCAGTATTATGATGAAGGTCAGCAAGAACTGGCAGGCGAGATATTTAAGAAAGCAGGGTTAAAGCGCTCTAAGTTGACCAATGCGTGGGTGACATTTATTGTAGGATGTAGCTTGCTGCTGAAAGAACATGGCAAGATGGGTTTCGTTATTCCATCGGAACTTCTTCAAGTAACGTATGCTCAGCAACTTCGAAAGTATCTGGCCACATCGTTCAATAAGATAAACATCATCTCGTTCGAGAACCTGGTATTTGAGGAAATACAGCAAGAGGTAGTGCTTTTACTATGCGAACGTACAGGCACAGAAGAACATCTGATAGAACATATCGAGGTGAAGGATGCAGATGCATTGCAACAGCTTGACCCCCATCGTCTGAAACTACCCACCAAGCAGATAGATTTCCATGCAGATAAATGGACCTATTACTTCCTTGACAAAGAGGAACTTGATTTCCTGAGTAAAGTCAGGGTTGATAATATGCCAAAGATTGGCACATATGCTGATGTCGAGGTTGGTATCACAACGGGCTCCAACGGATACTTTACGGTACCGCAGGGAGTGATAGATATGTACCAACTACATGAGTATGCACGTCCAATGGTAGGTCGTAGCGTGCAGGTGAATAGCTTGTGCTTTACGAAAGCCGACTGGCAACAGAATCTTGCTAATGGTGCTAAAGCCAACCTACTTGTATTTACCCCTGATGCTAAAGAGAATGGCAACAAGGGCACCAAGGCATATATTGAGAATGGCGAACAACAGGGCATCAATAAGGGATATAAGACCAGCATCCGCGATGACTGGTATGTGATACCATCCATCAAACTTTCTGATGCTCTCTTCCTTCGTCGTAATAATCTCTATCCCAAATTCGTGTTGAATGATGCACAAGCATACACTACGGACACTATGCATCGTGTCTTTATCAAGGATGGTGTGAACCGCAAGGCTTTTGTAGTGAGTTACTACAACTCTCTATCCTTTGCTTTTGCAGAGATTCTTGGTCGCAACTTTGGCGGTGGAGTACTGGAGCTGATGCCCAGCGAGGTGGAAGGAGTTTATCTGCCTTATCGTGAGGAAAACGCCAAATTGTTTGAGAAGGTAGATCAAATGGTTCGAGAGAAGAAAACGGCTGATGAGATACTCGACTTCACAGACAAGGAGCTTTTACAAAAGGGAATGGGATTTTCTGAGACGGAAAGCAAGATGGCCCGCTCTATTTGGCACAAATTGATGGGACGCAGATTGAATAGGGAATCATTGGAAAAGAGCACAAAACAAGTTCCAAAGAAAGAAACTGTTTCCAGGATTAGACAACTAAACCTTTTTGAAGTGTTACAACAGTATCCGTATTATATCATAGAGAATAGTGCGGTTTGTGAAAAAAGTTCTGCATTGTCTTATGAACAATTGAGCAATGATTCAAAAAATGTGTTTGTGTGCTATGTTAAATCAGATAATATAGAACAATTCCTTAATCAATCAGCAAAGATTTATTACACAGGCAAAAAAATACCTTCAACACTAGTTCTCAACAAGCTGTATTATTTTATGCCGTATATAAAGAATAAAGGTATTCGCGACTTGTATCTGATTAGAGTAGCTCGTGTCGGCACTCGCAAAGAAGGACAACCTGATAACGACCCGAACGATCTACGATTGGTATTTGAGATTGAATTTGTGAAACAATTGTTTGAAGATTACAAATCAATTGATTTAAAAATTTGGCGAACATACACAGATACAACCTTGGATTTGTTGTTAAAAAGCATAGAGTGACTATTGTTTTGAAGAGAAAAAAGAAGGAGAATTGCTGTCCGATCCAGTTTTTGTAGATTTTGCAATGTGTTTCAGGTGGTATTTCCAAAATGGAAGTAACTCATAACAACGGCCATTCCCGTTTTGAAAATAGTCATGTTGAAAGTTACCAAGAAAACCATGGCAACTGATAATTACAAAAGAATTAGAGACATAGTTCGGCTGGATTTGCAATCCAGCCGTGACGGAATACAAGGATTTATAATCCGCTGCTAAGATGTTCGTTCCGCATTACAAATGCTGATATTCAATGCGTTCGGATTGCAAATCCGAACGAACGGGGTATTTAGGCGGACAAGTCGTAGATGGCGAGTATGACCTCGGATACATTGGCACACCTTATCTGCCTGTCTTCCCTTGTGTGCATGTGGCTCTTGACGGTGACTTCTGGACCTTCCAGCCTCAGACTGGCTATATCGCCAAAAGCGGCACCTTAAAGGTAGTCACCAACGATGACGGCACCAAGACCATCACTATGGAAAACTTGAAGCTAAAGAACGTGGAACACGACAACGAGTTTTTCTTCCCTATTATCGACGGCAACCTTCAGTATCACGGCTATATGTATGAACTGAGTTTGTAAGGATTTTAAAACAATCAAACTTCAAGTTGCATATCATCCTCACTCGACATTGGCTGTGGATTTTTTTGTAGTTTACCCGATAGGCACAGTCAGCTTGAAAACCACATTCCGTCCCATATTGAACACCCCATGTCGGCCTGTTACGACGTTCCAATCAGCATACTTCAGGCGGCTCAAGTGATCCTGATAGCACACATCGGTGAGGTTGTCGACAATCACTGTCAATTCGGCGACTTTCCTGCCCTTCACCAAAATGTCCGTTCCTGCTGATAGTCCGAACAACAAATAAGAAGGTGTCGGTGTCTCCGTGTCGTAGGCGGCATAATAATGGTCCTGCTCTAAGCACCAATCCATGCGGGCGGCAAGATAGGCGTTGTTAAATATCTTGCCTTCGTGCGTTAGTTCGTATTTCACATCCACTGAAAGTCGCGGTGTCGGCGTCATCGGAAGCCATTTCATCTCTTCGGGCTGATTCAGAAGTTGGGCATTGACGTAGGAGAATGACGAGCCGATATGCAAGGCGTGGAACGGATGGATATCGACGCCTGCCTCAAAACCCATCAGCATGGCATCGCCTTGAGCGTAGGCAAAAGTCATCAGTTCGGGGTCAACGATGCTGTCGATGCGGTGCAGATAGATATAATTGTCGATATAGTTGGCAAATACCGAAGCATTCAATTCAAAATAGCGTGTGGCATAATTGATACCCAAATCAGCCTGCAAACTATATTCTGGCTTAAAGTTGTGATTCCCAATCTCATATCTCAACGAGCCTTCATGTTCGCCGTTGGAGGCCAACTCGCTGATGTTTGGCGAGCGGTAACCTCGGGCGAGATTGAATTTCAAGTCGAAGCCTTCAGCCACCTCGCAAGTAGCACCCAAACTGCCCGTAATGCCCTTGAAATGTCTGGTGAAATCCTCAAAGCGCACCTCGTCGTCCTCAATCAAACCTTTGGCGTCCAGATAGCGGTAGTCGAAACGCAATCCGCCACTGAGATTCCAGCGGTTCAACGACTTTGAAGCCGTAGCGTACACCCCTGCATCAAACAAAGTGTAATCGGGGATGAGATACTCCTCGCCCAAATTGATGGACTTCTGTCCCATGCCGTTCACACCAGTCGAGAACTTCCACCCTGCCCTTTCCTCCGAGACGTAACGGATATCGTAGTTCAGCGTGTGCAATTGCATATAAAGTCCATATTCATCCACCGACTCCTCAAACTCCTGGCGGCGGTTCTGCTGATAACCCGCAATCACCTTCAGATGTCCCGAAGACAGGTTGATGAAACTCTCCGAAACCGCTTTGTAATGATGCACCCTCTGATAAGGCAGTCCATGACGATACGACCGCAAATTTTCGTCTTCCGAGAGCAACTCTCCTGTTACCGTGTCGCGTTCGCCTTCCACGATGCTCGGAATGAGGTTGTAATAACCGAATTTCAGGTTGGTGAAGCCCCATGATTTCATGAGTCCCGCTCTCAATGAGAAGGCTCGCTCGCCGAATTGGGAGTTGGGCACATAGCCGTCAAAACGGTTTTTGTAAGCATGGGCATGTTTCTCGCTGTAGCGTGCATCCCAGGTGAAGCCTTTCTGGTTTCCGGCAAGGTTGAATGAGCCTCCAAACAAGCCGTTGTTGGTCTGGTATTCGGCATTCACACCGCCTTTTATGGTGCCCTCCGGAGGGGTCGGAGTCCCTTTGAACACCAGCACGCCGCCCATGGCATCGGAGCCATACATCAGGCTGGCGGGACCTTTCAGGATTTCCACCGTCCCCACTTCGTTGGCATCGATTTCTATTCCATGCTCGTCGCCCCATTGCTGTCCTTCCTGTCGAATACCGTCGTTGACCACCACGATACGGTTGTAACCCAGTCCGCGAATCACAGGCTTCGAGATGCCGCCGCCCGTGGTAATCTGGGCCATGCCGGGCCGTTTGGCAATGGCATCTATCAAGTTGGTAGAAGGTAATTGGTTCAATTCTTTGGCTGGAAGTACTAAAATGGGCATAGGCGTTTCCTTCATTTTCATGTCGCCCATAGCACCGGTCACCATCACTTCTTTCAATTCCAAATGCCTGAAAAACACATCGGTAGAGTCAGGCAAGCTCTGTGCTGTCATCGGTAAAACACAAGCCAATGACAAAACAAATAAAAGCTGTTTTTTCATCTTAGCCTTTTTTTCGAAGGCGCAAAAATACAGTTTTTCAGTAATGTTGCATTAGAAAACTTTGTTTGCTTCACTCGTGGCCTTATTGATGAAAATATGTAATTTTGCACTATCAAACTGAGTCATAGCCATGAACAAAAACACCAAAACTTCAAAAGAAGAAAAGAAAGCCAAACGCAACAACTTCTTGAACCAGATTGGGGCTATTGTATTAGGCACCACCATCTCGTTGATTGTCACCATCGTGGCGGCACAAATTCTCGAACGGAACCATCGGGCCAAGGACCGCCGCCTTTCGGCATTGATGGTGATGAGCAACATCGAGAGCTACGCACGGATTCTGGAATCTGCCCATGAGTATATGGAACGCGCCGACACCGTGTCGGCATGGCTGCTGAACCTTCCTTTGAACAAGGTTGATTCGTTGGATCAAGATTCATTGCTTTCCCTGATGGACGAATTGATGTATATTCCCCTGATTATCTATGACAAGACAACAGAGGGCATTTTCTCTGACGATATTGAGACATGGAAAAACATGGGCAATTTCCTGTTTATTGACAATGTCGGGAAATGTTTTTCAGACATGCGTACTATCGAGAAAGAATGGACTGCTTTCTCTGAAGAGATGGATGTGGCTCGTGATGCAGTCCTCTATCACCCAGAACAATATCCAGGCAATTCTTGGTGTTCCAAATACTTGAACGACAAAGTATTCCGTCAGCTTTTGCGCGATTTCCACAACAGGAGATGTTGGATTTATAACCAAATCGAAAAGATACGTTATTATAATTATTTGAATATGGTCGCCATCGGCATTACAGAGCAGGAGCTGTACGATTTCATCGAAATGCGCGAGAAAGAAATCAAGGTTGACAGAGAGGAACCTGACGACAATTTCTACACTCCTTACATCAACCCCGACAGCATCACGACCATCCATGTTCCCTTGCTTGAAACGACAGATGGGATGGGCAGGTGATTCTTTCCATTGCCGGGTTTAAGGCTGTTTCTTAGGCAGAACAACATTCCGCAATTCGAGCGAAAACTTGGATTGCGGATTTTTTTGTATTTTTGCGCCAATGAAAAACTATTATGAACGCTAAAGAATACATTCAAAAACACGGCCTCGCACCGCATCCTGAAGGTGGCTGGTATCGTCAAGTATACGGCAACGACGAAAACGGAGAGAAGAAAATCTCGACAATCTACTACATGCTCTGCGATGAGGATTTCTCGGCTTTTCATCGTCTGCATGACGTGGTGGAGATTTGGTATTACCATGCCGGCGAGCCACTTGACATCTACGTTATCACTCCCGACGGCGAATTGAAGACACATCACCTGTCTGCCGATGCTGAAATGCAAGTCGTCATTGAGCCCGAGCAATGGTTTGCAGCGGATTTGCCTGGTAAAAAGGGATTCTCGCTCGTGGGTTGCGCTGTGGCCCCCGCCTTCACCTTTGGAAACTTCGAGTTGGCGAAAAAGGAGGATTTGTTACACGATTTTCCTCAACATAAGGCACTCATTGAAAGAATGTGCAGATGAACTATTTACAATTTCGTAGGTAATAACTAAAACTTATCAACACGGTTTAAAAGCATGCAAAAACTGAACATCCCCTTAATGTGCATACTGCTCTTGCTCTCGCTTGTAGTGTGCCCCCTTCTTTACTTCTATGTAGGTCCGACGCTCAATGACTTACAATTGGAAACACTGAAAATCCTCGGCATCGTGGCCGGATGCAGCGCCTTGTACTGCTTCACGGTGGGCGAGATTACCCGCAACAACAGTCAGGTCGACAAGGTATGGAGCCTCCTCCCTATCGCCTATTGCTGGATTATTGCTGCAAAAGGCGGCATGCATCCCCGACTCCTCGTGATGGCGGTGTTGGTCACCCTTTGGGGCATTCGCCTCACCTACAACTTCGCGAAAAAAGGTGCCTACAAACTCCGGTTTTGGGAAGGCGAAGAAGACTATCGTTGGGAGAAAGTCCGCGCTCTTCCATTTCTTCAAAACAGAGCGGTGTGGATGGCGTTCGACCTCTTTTTCATCTCTGGCTATCAGAACGCCCTCATTCTCATGTTCACTTTCCCCGCGTTGGTGTGCATGGGTTCCACCGAGCCTTTCGGTTGGGTGGATGCCGTCGCTGCCGTACTGATGTTCGGCTTCATCGTTTATGAGACCATAGCCGACAAGCAGCAATGGGCTTTCCAAAGCAAGAAATGGGCGATGATCAAGTCCGGAAAAACGTTGGAAGAGCTTCCTGCACCCTACAACAAAGGTTTCAACACCTGCGGACTGTGGAGCGTGAGCCGTCATCCCAACTACATGGCCGAGCAAGCCATTTGGATGAGTTTCTACCTCTTTTCCATCGGTGCAGGCGTCGGTATCATCAACTGGAGCATGATTGGAGCCTTGCTCTTAATCGTCCTCTTCGCGGCCAGCACCAACCTCGTCGAAGGCATCAGCGGCGACAAGTACCCCGAATATGCTGAGTATTGCAAGAAGGTGAACAAGTTTTTGCCAGGGAAGAAGTATATTGAAAAGAAGCAACTTGTTTGAAATCATTGTGGCAGATTCCATAATAATTGCACTTTGTGCGTGTCGCCTCTCCGAGGCGAGGTATTACAATAATCTGTATTATTCATCGTTAGGATTGCATGAGTTACACGCAAACATTCTATCACATTCTATCATATTGTCCTCCGTACCCATCGAAGCATCCCCGCCATTGCTGAAGAACATGAGCGAGAACTTTATTCCTACATGCTGGGGTTTATCAACAATGTCGGAGGCCGTCTCTACCGTGTCGGCGGTATGCCTGATCATGTGCATCTTTTTGTGTCCCTGCCAGCGACTTTGGCGATGTCCAAGTTTGTTCAGGAGATCAAAGTCTCTACCAGCAAATGGCTCAAAGCCAACCCTCATTTCCCTCTTTTCGACGGATGGTCTAAAGAGTATGCGGGCTTTTCCTATAGTCTGCGCGACAAAGACATGATAGTGGGCTATATCGCCAAGCAGAAGGAACACCATCATAGTAAGACGTTTTCCAAGGAATACCGTGAGTTTCTGACTGAGAACGGCGTGGAAATCAAGGAGGAGTATTTCCTCAAGGACTGACAGACGCATCATGTCGGAGACATGAGACGCGCCTATTGGTGCAATTAACACCATACGCAGTGTGGTGACACTACATGCGCGGCCTCTCTCGGAGGGTGTAATGAGACGCGCCATGCCGGAGGCATGAGACGCACCTGCAGGTGCAAATAACACTATACACAGTGTGATGACAGACGGTACACACCTCTCCAACGGCATATCAGAGATATGTGACATCGCTCCATCTCTATCGCATAGTATAGTTTGTCGCATCTCTCCGAGATGCTTGCCAGACGCACACACCTCATCCACCAAACTGCGCCTAACGGCTTGTACGGTGTTAATTGCACTCCGTGCGTGCCGCCTCTCCGAGGCTAGGTCATTTTAACAAGCCGTGGCCTATGTGTTGCGCCATTTTTTGTATTTTTGCAGCCACAAAACGTAACACATTATGAAACAACACCCCATCAACGAAGGATACATGCCCTATCTGGGCTATCAGACCTACTACCGCATTGTCGGTGAACCATCAAGCAAACCCGCGTTGTTGCTTTTGCACGGCGGACCGGGCAGCACGCATAACTATTTCGAGGTTTTGGACCGTATTGCCGACACAGGCCGTCAGGTGATTTCCTACGACCAAATCGGCTGTGGCAACTCCTATCTCGACGGCCATCCTGAGTTGTGGACTCAGGAGACCTGGATCAACGAACTCATCGCCCTGCGCGAACATCTACACCTCGACCAAATCCACCTCCTTGGCCAGTCGTGGGGTGCCATGCAGGCCATTGCCTACATCATTGACTTCCAGCCCAAAGGTGTCAAGTCGGTGATTCTCTCTTCGGGCCATGCTTCCAGTTCGCTCTGGGCCAGTGAGCAGCACCGCCTCATCAAATACATGTCTGCGGAAGACCAGGAAGCCATCCGCCACGCCGAAGCCACAGGCAAGTGGGACGACCCCGACTATCTCCAAGCAAACGAGCATTATTTTGAGCGTTACGTCATCAGCGTCGACGAGAACTCACCCGAATGTCTCCGCCGTCCCAAACGCGCCGGCAACGAAGCCTATCTCTATGGCTGGGGACCCAACGAATACCAGCCTTTAGGCGACTTGGCCGATTTCGAATACACCGACCGCCTCAACCAAATCAAGCAACCTTGCCTGATTTGCAGTGGCACCCGCGACATCTGCACCCCTGTGGTGGCCGCCTCGCTCTACGAGAACATCCCCAACAGCCGCTGGGAGGTCTTCAAAGGCGCCCGCCACACTTGCTTCGTCGAACAGACCGACAAGTACTGCGCCATCTTGGAGAAGTGGTTGGAGGAAAATGATTGACTTTTGCAGCCACGAACTGGTGCACTTTAATTTTGAAACATCAACGCATCCGCAATTCAGGCGAAGACTTGGACTGCGGATTTTTTTTGCTTTTGAGATACTAAAGCACAGGGGGTTGCAGTTGTATTCTTGCTAACCTTACATTACATTTTTATGAAACGGTTTTTGGATTTCTTGTTGTTGGTCTCGTTGGCTTTGTTGCTGGGATGCGCCAAAGACAACATCGTCCTCATCGACCCAATCAGCAGCAAAGACGATGATATTGCGAACACGGAATTTACGCAAACGGTTGAAGTGGTGTATTCCTTGACTGAGAACGCTTCGGTTTCAGGCACGAACGACGATTTCACGGTGACGGTCAACGGCAACGATGTGACCATCATTTATACGGGTGAAGAGTATGTGATGTACGAACTCTCTGGTGACACCGATGACGGCTTTTTCAAGTTGTATAGCACGAAGAAACAAGGCATTACACTGAATGAAGTGAACATCACCAACCCCAACGGCGCGGCCATCAATGTGCAAGGAACGGTGTCGGAGCCCAACAAGGGCAAACGCACCTTTGTCGTCATCAATGGCGACAATGCTCTTTTTGACGGCGAAACCTACAACGAAACGCCCTTTGGCGAGGATGAGAAAGCCACGTTGTTCAGCGAGGGCCAGTTGATTTTCAGCGGCAACGGAACGCTCACCGTAGGCGCATCGGGGAAGTCGGGCATTGTTTCCGATGACTATATCACCATCCAATCGGGCAACATCAATGTTTCGGTGTCCGCGAGTGCCTATTACGACAGCGAGGATGCTGAATACAAAAGCCCTGCGGGCATCAAGACCAACGACTATTTCTCGATGAAAGGCGGCAGTCTCATCATCAGCAGTTCGGGAACGGGGAGCAAAGGCATCAGTAGCGACAGCAACGGCTACTTCAGCGGCGGCAGTGTTTCGGTGACGGTTTCAGGCAGCAACTATGGTTCGTCTGGGGGCTGGGGTGGCAACTCCTCCAATAGCAAGTCAGCCAAAGGCATGAAGTTTGACGGCAACTTGGTTTTCTCTGGTAGTCAGGTCTATGTGAATTGCAGCAACCATGAAGGCATTGAAGCCAAAGGCACATTGACCGTTTCGGGCGGCGAAATATACAGTTATTCCAATGCCGACGACGCCATCAACTCGGGCGGCGACTTCACCATCAGTGACGGTTACGTTTGCGGCTACAGCTCAGGCAACGACGGCCTCGACGCCAATGGAAACTTCTATACCAAAGGTGGCGTGGTCTATGCCATCGGTGCCCGTTCACCGGAAGTCGCCGTTGACGCCAACTCGGAAGGCGGTTACAAGCTCTACCTCACGGGCGGCACTTTGATTGCCATCGGTGGATTAGAAAACGGCTCCTCACTCACACAAAGTTGTTATTCAGCCTCTTCATGGTCGGCAAACACATGGTATGCTTTGACCTTCGGCTCAGCAACTTACGCTTTCATGACTCCGACCAGCGGAGGAACACAACTGGTGGTTTCCGGTGCTTCTGCACCGACCTTGCAATCCGGCGTGACAGTATCAGGCGGCACAAGTCATTTCGAGAGTATGTTATATACAAGTGCCTCGGTCAGTGGCGGGAATTCGGTCAGCCTTTCGTCTTACACAGGTGGAAATGGTGGAGGTGGAGGCCCTGGTGGCGGTGGACATGGACCGTTTTAGTTAGGAGTTGTTCCGCTCATGTCATCCCCACGGAGGTTGTGCGAGAGCTGGGATCTATGAGCGGAAGGAGTTAAGAGTAAAAATTAAAAGTTATGAGAACTAGGATTATCATATTATTGGGGCTGTTTTTTCCCATGATGTCATTCGCCCAAACCGACGTAGCCCTCGACCCTGAGTTCGGTGGCAGAGTTTCCTTGAGCCTTGACAAGAAAATCGTCAAAGGCCTGCATGTCTCCCTTGAGGAAGAGGTGCGTTTCGACAACAACTTCGGCAGTCTCGACCGCCTGCAAACCACGATTGGCATTGATTACAAGATGCATCCGAACATCAAACTGGGCTTGGGCTATGCCCTCATCAACGGCTATGGGGCCAGCTCGAAATCGTTCAAGAACCCGCGCCACAGATTCATGGCCGATGCCACAGGAACGCTGCACCTCGGTAACTGGAACCTCTCGCTGAAGGAACGTTTTCAGGTGACACGCCGCACGGACGACTACAACGTGTATCAAAATCCCCAAAACGCCCTGACGTTGAAAAGCCGTCTGAAAGCCCAATACAAAGGCTTCGGCAAGGTGCAACCCTACGCCTATTTCGAAGTGCGCAACTACCTGAATGCGCCTGTCGTTGCGGCGGCCTACGATGGCAGTGTTTACGTCACCTTGGACGACTACTCCGAGGAAGGCGAAGCCGGCTGGTTCCTGGCGGGCTTCAACGGCGGCTATGTCAACCGCTTACGGGGTTCGTTGGGTGCAGATATCAGATTGGACAAGCGCAACACACTGAATTTCTACATTTTGTGCGATTACCTTATGGAAAAGCAAGTGGACGCCAACGCCGAAGGCACCCAACTGAAGTCCTACACCAAAGAAACCGGCTTCCGTGGCTGGATTGGCGCGGGGTATGAGTTTGCGTTTTAAAGGTTTTCGAGTTGCGGCAATAATTTGGAATATTATTCCACTCCAAGCTGCTTTTTGCCATCGTGACCCCTGTGGCGGCAGTCCTCTATTTCGGATAGCCTCGATTCTGTTGGCCCGAGTCAAGCCTTTTTCTAAGTTGAAGATATAACCTGAGAGTATTTGTCCGAAACCATTGGACAAATACTCCACTTTTTCTGCGTGCATAGCGGAAACCTCGTCATCAACGGAGAGGAAACGTTGCTAATTTGTGGTGAAGTCTACTTCGTTATAAACGGAAACTTCACGTGGATGTTGTCGGCGAGGAACTGCGCCACGAGCTCGGTGGGGAACTGGGTGACGTTGAACACGAAATCATAGTTGCGGGCATCGTAACGCGACACGCCGGCGATGGTCTTCGTATAGGTGTCGCGGGCATCGTCGATTTTGTCAATGCGCATGTTGGCCGCATCCTCGTCCAAGGCATACTTCTCCATGACACGTTTCACGCGGGCTTTCCTGTCGGCAATCAAGAAGATTCTCATGGCGTAAGGGTGGTTCCTGAAGATATGGAATCCGGTGCGCCCTATGATGACGCACGATTCCTGCGCGGCCAGTTCGCGAAGGATTTGCGCCTCGGCAAGATAGATTTGTTGCGAGGTTACTTCACGGTCTTCCTGGGATGTGTAGCCTCCTCCACTTGCGGCACCGAACTGTTGGTAAAAACGGCAGAAGTCTTTCCACCAGTTGGGTTTGGTGGCTTTGATGTGCTGCATTTCCTCAACGGTCAGGTTGAATTTGGAGGTCAAAGTGTCGAGAATGGCCTTGTCGTAAACGTTGACGCCGAGCAGCTCGCCGAGCTTGTAGGCGATTTCCCTGCCACCCGAACCGAACTCACGGTTGATGGCGATGACGAATTTCGGTTTTTCCATCGTAGTTTGTATTGATGGGGACAAAAGTACAAAAATGTATTGAAATCCAACTATGTTTTTCTGTATTTTTGCACCCGTTTTCATATAAAAACAGATTAACTATGTCACTATTCAAACGCAAAAGCCGCTCAAATTCTGGAGAAAACGAGGAAAAACCTAAACGCGAATTGACCCCCGAACAAATTGCAGAAAAGGAAGAGGCAAGAGAAAGCAGGAAGAGAGAGAATGAATGGGTGAACGAAACACAGGCATTGACCAATGAGATTTCAGGTCACTTCGACCAACACCCAGGCACCACCATCCCCAGCAAATACATGCATAACGTTGAATTGAGGCAAAGGATAAACCGTATTCACGACTGGCGCTGCTGGATGAAATATGTGGCGGATTTCATGCGCTATCTCAACAAGAAAAATATGCAAACCGTCGACATCACAGAGGAGGAACTGATGGCTTTTATCGAAGATCTCTCGAAAGAACTGGAATCAGTCGGAAGCATGCCCAAGGCGACCGAATATTATACGCCACTACTCAGCCTCGACAGCCTCACGACGATGCCGCCTATTATTTTGCAAGAAGAGTAAAATTTCGTTTGCGATATAAGAACTGATGTAAGCCGTGGCCTTCGGGCTGCGGCTTTTTCTATGATTTAGAGAGCAATTGCCCATTCCGATACTCCAACGGTGCCTGCCCCAGATGCTTCTTGACGTATTTGCAGAAGAAGCTGACATCAGGAAAGTCCAGCTTGAAGGCAATCTCCTTAACGGTGAGGTCAGTCTGCAACAGGTAATATTTGATATGAGCGACCGTGCTTTCTGTAATCCAGTCCATGGCCGTGCGACCGCTCTTTTCCTTGCAGACCGCGCTGAGGTACTTTGGGGTGACCAACAATTGCTCGGCGTAGGCTCTGACTTCACGTTCGGTGTTCGTCGGATGGCTGAGCAGGGTGATGAACCTTTGGAACAGGCGGTCTTTTTGTGAAGTATCGTGTTTCGCTTGGTCGATGGGGTCTTCTTCAAGAAGGTTCCGATTGTCAAGTTCATGAAGGATCTCGACAGCCGCCGCTTGCGAGGTGATTTTGATAATGCGCTGGCGGTAAGGGTTGTCGCTGTCTTCCATATAGGTCTTCAAAAGGTTGAAATAGGCCAGAAAAAGCTTGCTTTGGAACTCGGTGGCGTGCATGACTGGGTTTTGTCGTAGGAAAAGGAATTTCTTCCACCAATTGGGGTCGATGTGAAACATACCTGGCATGGTCTCGTCATACAGCGACTCGCCCATACAAATCACCTTGCCTTGCAAGTCGGGAGAACGCATATACAAACCGATGATATTGCGGGGCGTACAGGCCACCAAGTCACCTTTTTTGGCATGGTACATTTCTCCCTCAATGGAAAACTGCAACGTACCCTTCTCGCAATAAAACGCGATAAAGAAACTCGACATGGTTTCCGACGCTACGTTGACCTCGTCCATATTGTCGGAAATGATGAGGTCGTTGAACGATTTCAGCATAGTTGGTCAATTTTCCTGCAAAGAAACAACCATTTATTGGTTCCCACAATGGTTGATAACTCCTTTTTTACTTTCCATATTTCTTTCGTCGGATATATTAACCATAAAAAAGGTAGTTTAGACACGGTGCTTCCGCCCCAATGGGTCTACTTTTGCGCAACATAATCGGGAAAAATGGAAAAACAAACCTCAACAAAACAATCGGTGAGAATCCAGACTTCGGTCTTGAACGGATTGGAGAAAAAAGCACTTTTATGGCTCGCGGAACGACAGCCGAAATGGGCCGATTCCGACATGTTGACTTTCATTGGATTCATCGGTGCCGTGATAATAGCTTTAGGTTACATCTTGTCGAACTACAATGTGCATTTCCTGTGGTTAGCCTCGCTGGGTTTCATCATTAACTGGTACGGCGACTCGCTCGACGGCACCTTGGCCCGTTATCGGAAACAGCAGCGTCCGATTTACGGCTTCTATCTCGACCACACCATGGATGCTATCAACGAGACTTTCATGTTCATGGGCGTAGGGCTATCGCCTTTCATGCGCTTTGACCTGTCTTGCATCCTGTTAGTCATCTATTTGATGCTGACGCTTAATGTGTCGATGAACGCGCATCTGAAAGGAGAGTTCCGACTGACTTACGCCAAGTTGGGGCCCACGGAATTCCGACTGATTTGCATCATCCTCAATGCTGTGTTGGTGTTTGTTCAATCGCTGAGGACATGGGCGTTGGAGTTGCCATGGCTCTACTCCACCCTTGAACTTCATGCCCTCGACTTGGTAGGTGCCTTCATTCTTCTTGTTTTGGTGCTGATATACATTGTGACCATATTGCAAGATGCCCGCTATTATGCGAAAATCGACCCGAAGCACAAGCATGATTAAGGCCAAAGAGTTGATATTGCACCGCATCCCCAAGTTCGTCGCAGGCAATTTGTTGGGCACACTCGTGGACACGCTCGTCCTATGGGTGTTCTCGCATTTCGTGTTTCACAATTATGTCGGCAAAGTCATCATCTCGCCCATCATCTCATTCGAGTTTGCAGTATTCACGAACTTCCTTGTCTCCTATTATCTGACATGGAAAGACCGCATCTCGCATCATTCGAGGAAGTCGTTCATCAGGCATTACGGAGCCTATAACGCCTCATGCACAGGCGGTTTCTTCATCAAGATGGGCGCGCTCCTGTCGATTCAGGCACTGACGAAATGGGATGTGGTGATTTGCAACCTGCTGGCTCTCTGTTTTTCAGGGACTTACAATTTCATGATGGATGACCTGGTGATTTTCAAGAAAAGAAAGGTTGAGTGATGGCGTTGATTACGATGGAAGATATGGAAGGCATCTCGCCTGTATTCAAAGGCAAGTTCGGCAACGGATTGGCTCGTTTGATGATGCGAATCACGGGCGTTGACAAGTTGTCGGAACGGTATGGACGACACGAAGACCTTTCTGGCCAAGAGTTTGTCAGTGCTTTCCTAAAAGACTTGAACTTGAATTACGAGGTACAAGGCTTAGAGCACTTGCCGTCGGAGATACTCAATGGCCCTTTCATCACCATCAGCAACCATCCTTACGGTGGGCTTGACGGGCTACTTCTCATCGACCTATTTGGGCATTTTCGTGAGGATTACAAGCTGATGGTCAACAAGTTTCTTTCGAAAGCGAAGACACTCGATGACAACTTCATCTATGTAGTACCCAAGACCAAGTCCACTAAGGGAATATCGCAAGAAAGTATTGAAGGTTTGAGGAAAACCCTTAAGCATATCAACGAAGGACACCCCTTGGGAATCTTTCCCTCCGGGGCGGTGTCGGACTTTAGCTTCAAGGATTTCTGTGTGCGCGACCGTGAATGGCAACAGCCTGCTGTTGAATTAATCCGTTATCTGAAAGTCCCCGTGGTTCCTGTACGGTTTTTCGACCGGAATTCCAATTGGTTTTATTTTCTCGGGTTAATCAATTGGAGACTACGCACATTGTGGTTGCCTCGCGAAATACTCAACAAAGAAGACAAAACGATCAAGCTAGGAATTGGCCAGGTTATTAGCGTTAAAGAACAGATGCGTATTTCTGAGGCGGACTTTGCCGCTATGCTGCGCTCATCGGTTTATGGTATTGTTGAATCTAATAAGTAATTGTTAAATCTAATAATAGTAAATGATATGAAGATAACGACTCACATCGTGGAAGGACAGACGGCTTTCCTGGTGAAGGTGCTTCTGAGGCCCAAGGTGTATTATGTGGAACCTCCGAAGCACCCTCGCAGGCTTGACGCCCCTTCCCTACTTATCATCAATCACACCTGCCATCTCGATGGGCCAGTGGTGACCACAGTATTCCGCAAGGATAGAATCCATAATCTTGCTGCAAAGGATCGTTTTGAGCAGCGGGGATTCGGTTTCTTTCTACGTAACACCCACTGTATCCCAATCGACCGACAGAACGCCGACTTGTCATGGATTCACGAGTCGATAAAGACAATACAACAAGACAAGGAGAGCGTGGCTATTTTTCCTGAAGGTCGTCATGGCGAGCACAGGAAGCAACTTCCTTTCCACCCAGGGGCGACTATGCTTGCAGCCGTATCACAGGCTCCGCTTGTGATGGTTTACATCGACGGACCGATTAAGATTTTCGGGCCGCGTGCGCGCCTCATTGTATCGCCTCCGTTCCACCTGGCGCCTCCCACGAATGGCATGAACTCTGATTACATCAACGAGCAAACCGGAGTGTTGCAACAAAAGATGAAAGAGCTGATGGAAGAGTTGTTGAAAAAGATTTGATTTTGATAGAAGAAACGGGTACTGATAAAATTTCGTAATCCTTATTTTTTTATTTTTGCAATATCTAAAACCAACGACAATGGCAACAAAGAAATATTCGTTAGGCATCGCTTTCAGTGGTGGCGGTGCCAAGGCTGCAGCCCACTGTGGTGCGCTTCAGGCGCTGAAAGAGTACGGCATACAACCAGACGTAGTTTCGGGCACCAGTGCGGGTGCTCTTGTGGCAACGCTCTATGCATCAGGCTTCACGCCAAAACAAATGGTTGAAACCTTTCAGGGATTGAACTTCTTCAAGGATATCGTCACTCCAAGCGTGCCAAAAGGAGGATTGTTTGATTCGCGTCCGTTGACGGATCTCATCCAGAAAATGCTACCTTACAACCGTTTGGAAGAGTTGCCCATACCGACTTTCATCGTTGCATCCGACATCGAACATGGTGTACCCAAAGTATTCACCAAAGGAGAAATCGCTCCTCGTGTAGTGGCCTCATGCTCCATCCCGGTCATTTTCCAACCGAAATGCATCAACGGAATCCACTATATCGATGGCGGAGCATTCCAAAACTTGCCTGTGTCGGCCATTCGACAAAAATGTGAGAAAGTCATTGCACTCAACCTCAACCATTTGGAAGTGGACAAATACAAGGATAATCTCATCTCAGTGGCTTACCGATCGTTTATGATGACGATATTGTCAAACGTGGCAGCTGACACAGCCCAAGCGGACCTCCTCATTGAGCTTGACACATACGGTTGCACGGCTTACGACATGTCGAAGATTGAAGATCTGTTTTTCCGTGGCTATGAGAGCACCGTGAAAGCCTTGGAAGAAAATGGTTACCAGCGTGTTATACCAAAGGAGACCATCAGCTTCCCCAAGAAAAGACGCATGATGGACAGCATAAAGAGCCCTGAAATAATGTTCCACAATACCATACAAAAGGGGATGACGGCCATCAAAGCTATAGGTAAAAACACCAAAAAAGAGAAGTTACCCATGAAAGTTGGACTTTTCATCGACACTTGGTATCCCATGGTGGACGGAGTAATCAAAGTGGTGGACAACTACGCCCGCCGACTGGTGCAATATTGCGAGGTGGTGGTGTTCTGCCCGAAGGCCAAAGGCTTTGACCGCAAAGAGGATGAGAAACTACCGTATCAGGTTGTGCGGTGCTCATCGCTATCGCTCATCACAAACGATTATGACCTGCCCACGCCTGCCTTGGACCCACGGTTCGAGGCACAGCTTATCAAGAGCGGTATCGACATCGTCCATATCCATTCTCCTTTTGCGGTTGGTATGGCTGGAGTCCTGTATGCCAAAATACATAAACTTCCTGTGGTCGCAACACTACATTCGCAGTACAAACAGGATTTTGAGAAATCGCTCAAGCTCAAGCTGACCATGGACATAGCGATGGACACCATCATGCGTGTGTTCAACGCTTGCGACGAATGTTGGGCAGTGAATGGAGGCATCAAGGACCTTTATGTCCAAGAATACGGCCTGACCGCTCCTTGTAAGGTGCGCCTCAACGCCACCGACCATCATCCTGTACCCGATTCTGTTGCTGCCGCGCAGATAGTCAACGAAACCTACGGCATCCCCGCCGATGCTACGGTCTTCCTTTTCGTGGGACGAATCAATTTCATCAAAAACATCGACTTCACCGTCCGCGCCTTAGCGAAAGCCAAGGCGATGGGCCTGAAGAACTTCAGGATGCTGTTTGCCGGCAAGGGACAGGATGAAGAAAAACTCGCCACCCTCGTGCAAGAACAGGGCCTGACCGAAGAAGTGGTCATGTGCGGCCTGACAGGCAAGGAGATGCTGGAAAAACTCTATTCCCGCGCTAAGCTTTTCCTGTTCCCGTCGCTCTACGATGCCAATTCTTTGGTGCAGATTGAGGCGGCTTGTCAGGGTACGCCCACCGTATTCTTGGAAGGTGCCCGCACGGCTGCCACCGTCACGCCTGGCGTCAACGGCTATGTCTGCCCTCCAGACGAGGACAGTTATGCGCGGATGATTTTAGACATCATGGCCGATCCAGAGGCTTACGAGCGCATCTCCGCCGCCGCCCGCCGCGACCTCTACCTCAACTGGGACGATGTCGTGCGGGATGTTTACGAAGACTACTGCACTTTCGTTGAGACGAAGCGTCGAGTGCTTGTTTCGCATTAAAAATGCTGATATTCAATGCGTTCGGATTGCAAATCCGAACGAACGTGGCTTATTTTGAAGTTGCAAAGATATTTTTTTTATTAATGCTTTGGTTAAATTGTATTTAATTCATAGTTTTGCGGCACAAACAACTTAATTCAAAAAAGCGTATGAAACACAATGTTATTCTTATTGCTATGGCCTTTGTCATGACTTTGGCCGCATGTTCAGACAACAAAATCGTTTATCGCGGTGATGGCGACAGACCTCAAACGAGCTACGAGGCCAAATTGCTCAAGTACAAAAACATGAGTGCAAAACAGTACTTTTACCGCAACGAAAAAGTAAAGGAATTCGTTTACCGCTCAAACACTCGCCCTATGTTAGCGCAAGAAATGCTTATTGGGGCAATGGGTACCAATGCTATCTCCTTTTATGACACCATCTTCGACTTCATACAAAGCAAAGATGTGTACACATTCTCGGTTAAATATGATGAAGCTGTTGTACCTGACTATCGTGTGTTGTTCCGCGACATGGTGCGTTATGGCGGCTTGCAGTGTGACACGGTTGTAAAGCCTGCCTATAGATTAGTGGTGGCAGACACGATGCTTTACCAAAAGGCTCATATTAATGCTTCTCAATTTAAGGGTTCCAACATCAACCGTACAAAATGGGTTACTGAAAACAGTTGGATGTATGAGGATTTAGAGGATGAAATTAACGGTATGCGCCCACAAAGGTTGGCATCAGTGGTGAGTGCCTTGCGTTATTTTTGGCATCTTCCTGTACTGGTGGATCCTTCGATGAACGCTGAGGAATGGTTGGATGTCAGCAGTGACTTTGCTACCAAACAACTTGGTATTGAAGAAATTCAACAGGAATTGCTGACTCGTTTCGGCATGACTCTCGTGCCTGCTGGTCGTGACATGGTGGTGCTGACCGTCAGCGAGAAGAAATAATTTAGTATTTAAGTAACTTTAAATTTGATGTAATATGAATAAGAACGCACATCCTTTCAAACAGCTTTTGGTGCTGTTTGGTTCTCATGTGGTTATGTTTATCCCATTGGTATTGCTTATTGTCGTCCTCGCTGTGGTGATAAATAAGGGTGATGTTAATCCTGTACAAACCACTCTTTTAGGTGATAACCCGAGGTTATTAATGGCAACACTCACTTTGCAAAGTATTTTGTTGTTTTTAGTGCCTGTTTTGATTGTAGCAAGATGCTTCTACCGCGATGACAAGCGTGAGTTTTACAGCTACGACCTCAGTAGTCGCAAATGGCTGTTGGCTTTGGCGGGTGTGGCAACATACGCTCTACTGATGCCCTTCGTCGACTGGCTCGGTGTGTGGAATAACCACTGGAATTTTGGCCAAATGTTCTCCCTTATGTCCGAAGAATATAACCAAATGTTCTTAAAAATCATCAAAGGAACGGCAGATACCGGATTTATTGGACTACTGAAAATGATAGTGGTACTAGCTGTATTGCCTGCCATTTGCGAGGAACTTTTCTTCCGTGTAGGTTTGCAGCAACTGCTTGGCAAATGGTTCAGAAATGACCATATAGCCATTGTGGTCACTGCCCTTGTTTTCAGTTTTATGCATTTGGATATGAGTGGTTTCCTCGTCCGCTTCGTGATGGGTCTTGTGTTGGGCTATGTGTTCTTGTACTCGCGCTCAGTAGTGCCTAATGTGATGCTTCATTTCTTGAACAATACTGTGGCTACAATTTCTACTTATGTGGCTCTCCGGAATGGTGCCTCACTGGCCGAACTTGAAGAACCATGGATGTTGCATTGGTTGCCAACGACATTATGTACAATAGGAGCATTGGTGATGTTTTGGTACTGTTTTGTGCGCAAAGCAAATGCCGTCCAGCACCAAATTAACAGTTTGGATTCTTAGTATTTTGTCATTTGCTTGTACTTCACCAAATTAATCCGATACTCCACCATGAGACCCTACACGATTTGCCACAATACGGTTTCGCTCGATATGGACCAATTTCCGTCCAATAAAGTTGTTGTAGTCGGTGCGGGCATCTCTGGGCTTACTGCTGCAGTGTATCTGCAACGCTCTGGTTTCCAGACTCTCATATTGGAAAAGACTGCTGGTCCAGGAGGTGTGTCCACCAGTTGGAAACGGAAGGGTTATACCTTTGAGGGCGGTATCCATTGGCTCATAGGTGCCAAAGAGGAAATCCCTCTGCATCAGATATGGATAGAAACAGGTGCACTTCAAGAAAACAACCCTGTCTATTTCAAGAATCCCATTTACACATTGGTGGACCGCGAAGGCACAATGCCATTGTTCAGAGACCTGCATGGGCTGGAAATCAAAGGCCTCAGGGATCGGATAGCCCTTTGGCGTCTCCGTTTCCACTTGGCCTGTTTTAAGAATTTTCATCAGCCCATCGGTGACCTGAGAGGGCTTAAAGTCAAATATCCCAGACCGTTCTCCATGGGAGAGTACGTCAAAATGTTGCCGGCAGTTCTCATTACTCCATTTTTGATGGCCCAGTCGGCTCGTGGTTATGCCAAAAGATTCAAGAATAAGCGGATAAGGGCCCTGCTGGCAGCCATCGTGGAGCCGGATATCAATGCACTTTCGCTCATCTATACCCTCGGCACTTTCCACGTAGGCGACAGCGGCTACCCGAAAGGCGGGTCGCTGCGTATGGCACAGAATATGGCAGATACTTTCCTGAGTCTTGGGGGAGAAATTCGATATCACACCTTGGTTGAAGAGATTTCCAAAGGAGAAAAAGACTGGGTGGTTCGTACCAAAGACGAAGCGATTACGGCAAATGCTGTGGTTGTTTCTGCCGATGCCCGAAGTGCCATCGACACACTCTTCCGCGTGCCGTTACAGGATGGCTGGGCAAAGAAGATGCGTTTGGGGCTCAAGACAACCCAATGCATGTTCCTCGGTGTCGGGGTCAAGGTCGACCTGTCTTCCCGACCTCGTTCGATGCAAATCATGTTGCCCCGTCCGTTGGATGCAGCTGGACGCACCTACGAAACGGTTGTCGTGAACAACTATGCTATGGAGGCTGGGTATGCCCCAGAAGGATGCAGCGTCATCACCTGCCTGCTTCACGGCCCTACATACGCCTATTGGAAAGCGGCTAAAGAAGATGGCAGCTACGAAGCCAAGAAGAATAAGGTGATGGAGAATTTCTTGCAAGTGCTCGGAGATGTGATTCCAGAAATCAGGGATGCTGTAGCGGTGACGGATATGGCCACACCTCTTACATACGAGCGCTACTGCGGCACCTTCGAAGGAAGCTACATGACGGATTGGCCACCTTTCAGCCCTTTGTACCATGCGCCCATACGCTATCGTAAAGGCCTGTATTTCACTGGTCAACGGACGGCCTATTCAGGAGGCCTTCCCCCTGCGGCCCAAAGCGGACGCACCGCAGCCCAAACCGTTTGCAAGGATTTCGGTGTGGAGTTTATTGGCCACTGAATGGTTGGTTTTGTCGGCAGATGCTTTAAATAAGGTGGCTTTCGGGCTGCGGATTTTTTTTTCAACTTTTTTCAAAATATCGCTTGCGATATAAAAATAAAGTTGTATTTTTGCATCGTGAACGACATAAATTGAAAGATGGCATACGAACAACTGAAATTGGACAACCAACTTTGTTTCCGCCTTTACACAGCGGCACGGCTTACGATTGGGGCTTACCACCCGTATCTCGACCCATTGGGCATCACCTATCCGCAATACCTTGTGATGCTCGTGCTTTGGGAACAGGACAAGCAGCCTGTCTGCGACATCGCCAAAAGTCTGATGCTCGACACCAATACCGTCACGCCGCTTTTGCAACGTATGGAGAAAGCAGGTTTGGTAACCCGCACACGCGGTAAAGAGGACACACGCCAGCGCATCGTATCGTTGACCAAGAAAGGCATGGAAATGCAAGAACAAGCGAAGCATATCCCCGAATGTCTCCTTGCAGACATCATCCAAAAAGCGGATGAAGAGGAGGAATACATGGGCATGATTCCCATGCTCGACAAACTTATCGAAGGACTTAAACAAACTAACAAATAATAAATAACATTTAAAAATTTAAAGCTATGACTAAAGAAGAAGCATTAAAAGCATTCGCCTATATGGGCGCAGTATGGTTTGGTAACAGCAAACAACACTTTGCCTTCTCGGCATACGACCGTTTCAACGGCTGGAACAAACTCGCCGACAAATGGAAAGAGGAAGCCGAAGAAGAATGGGACGAAGCGGAAGAAGTGCTCAACCGCCTTGTAGAACTCGGTTGCAAACCCGCCGACTTGCAGGAGGCCATGAAGACCGTGGAATTCCCCTTCTATGATGACCCCAAGCAACAGATTGAGTCGGATTATCAGCCTACAGCGATTGAGGAAATGAGCAAATTGGCCGCTGCCTTCGCCGATGACTATGTAACTCAGAAACTCATTTACAAATGGATCGATGGCGAGAAAGAGCACATGGATTGGGAAAGACAATATCTCAACTACATCGACAAATTCGGTTATGATAATTTCCTTATGGGAATGATTTAATCACCCAAAGTAAAACCCTACAAATCTACAACAATGAAAGAGAAAGTATTACAAGCCATGCGTGAGTTCGGTGCTCCCGTCAACGCAGGCAAAATTGCAGAAATCACAGGTATTGACCGCAAAGAGGTCGACAAAGCCTTTGCCGAATTGAAGAAGGAGGGCGCCATTGTGTCGCCCGTCCGTTGCAAATGGGCACCAGCCCAGTAGTTTTTATACACAGCTATGAAAACTGCAATTCGATATTACAGCAAATTTGGCCACACCCAACAGATGGTGGAGGCCGTGAAGGACATTGTGGGTTGTGAGCCACAGACTGTGGACGCTCCCTTGCAGGAACCAGTTGACTTGCTACTGCTTGGTGCCGGCGTGTTTCTCGGCAAAGCGGATGGCAGTGTAATGCGCTTTATCGAAAGTTTAACGTCCGACCGCGTGAAGCGTGTAGTATGTTTTGGCTCGTGCGCCATCATCAAGTCGCCCATCCCGCAGATGCGCAAAGCGCTCGAGGCGCGTGGCATCACCGTCGACGAGCGCGAGTTCACCTGTCCCGGAGCCATGGGTCCCATTAAAGCCGGTCATCCTGATGAGAAAGACATTGAAAACTTCAGTCAGTTCGTCAAAAAAAACCTTTAAGCTGTATGGATCTTGGTGCTTACATGGCGGAAACCATCCGCAACATCATGGCGAAAGCCTACCTTAACGTGTTGGGCAATCCACGCGAGGCCCACTTTGTGTCGCGGATGCAGCGTACTGTAAACAAAGCCGAACGGCGGCGTAAGGCGCACCTCGAAAAAGAGGGTGTCGTCGTGCCGCCGTTCCTTATCGCTAGCATCGCCACCACTTGCAACCTGCAATGCAAAGGCTGTTATGCCCGAAAGAACGGCATTGCAGGCAACCCGGGCCATCATAGCGAGAAGCCCTCTCTCACTCCCGAGCAATGGAGTTCCATTTTTAAGGAAGCCGCTGAGTTGGGTGTCAGTTTCTGCCTTTTGGCGGGAGGCGAACCCCTCATGCGCCGCGACCTATTAGAATGTGCTGCCGAAGTGGAGGATATCATCTTTCCCGTTTTCACCAATGGCACACTCATAGGAGCAGCCTACACGGAGTTCTTCAAAAACCACCTCAACATGGTACCTGTCATCAGTCTTGAAGGAGAATTGGCGGCCACCGATGACCGACGCGGCAACGGTGTATTTCAGCGGGCATTGCGCTCAATGGAGATGCTACAGAAGGAGAAACTTTTCTTCGGCACCAGCATCACCGTGACCACTGAGAACTATCACGATGTGACCTCCGAAGCCTTCCTCAGCCATCTTGTCTCATTAGGTTGCCGATTGGTGTTTTATGTGGAGTACGTGCCCTTCGACGAGAGCACTTCGCATTTGGCCTTCCGCGACGAACATGTGGCCGAGATGGAGCAGATCGTGGAACTGCGTCGCGAGCGTTTCAAGGAGATGATTTTCCTCAGTTTCCCAGGTGATGAAAAAGCCGTCGACGGCTGCATGGCAGCGGGTCGTGGTTTCTTCCACATTGGTCCCGACGGGGCTGCCGAGCCTTGCCCCTTCTCCCCTTTCAGCGATAGCAATGTGGCGCAGATAGGTTTGCGTCAGGCTCTGCAATCTCCCCTATTCCGCAAGATACGCGATGCTCGCGCTCTCGGTTGGGAGCATACTGGAGGCTGCACCCTCTACGAGCATCGCGACGAGGTGGAAAAAATGATGTAAAAACATCGAAACAGATTAGCAAGACCGTTTTTTGATAAACAAAGGTTTTGAAGAATAACTTTTGTATTTTTGTAGCCTAAATTGATTAAATATGAAAAAGGTATTATTCCTCGCAGTAGTGGCTTTGATGATGACCACGGGCTGCAACAACCAAAACAAGAAGACCGCCCCAGTCGCGGAACCCGAACCTGTAGCCGAACAGACCAGCGGCATTTATGACATCACGGTCAAGGACATTGACGGAAGCGATGTGTCGTTGGCCAATTACAAAGGCAAAGTGCTGCTCATCGTCAATGTAGCGAGCAAATGCGGACTGACCCCGCAGTATGAAGGCCTGGAAGCCCTTTATCTGAAGTACAAAGACCAAGGTCTGGAAATTTTGGCGTTTCCGTGCAACCAATTCCTCGGCCAAGAACCTGGCACCAACGAAGAAATCCAAAGCTTCTGCTCGTTGAACTACAATGTCACCTTCCCATTGTTCGACAAGATTGATGTCAATGGTGAGAATGAAAGTCCGCTTTACACCTATTTAAAAGAGCAGGCTCCTTTCAAAGGCTATCCTGAAGGTGCTGAAGACTTTGCCTCAATGCTCGATGAAATCCACCAAAAGACTGGCACCGGCTTCGACCAAGGCGATGCCATCCGTTGGAACTTCGGTAAATTCCTGGTCTCCAAAGACGGCAAGACCATCCTGCGTTTTGAGCCTATGGTGACACCAGACGTGCTGGAGGAAGCCATCCAAGAGATGCTGAAATAAGCCTCAAAATCATGGGTACACCTACTCAGAAAGTTGAGACATAAATAAAATCGTGAACGATATAAATACATAGTATATGGAAAAGATTTTTGATTACAAAGCCCTGAACAACAGGGGCACAGAAGTGGACTTCCGCCAATATGAGGGTCAAGTCCTGATGATTGTCAACACCGCCTCGAAATGCGGATTCACTCCCCAATATGATGGGTTGGAAGCCCTTTATCAGAAGTACAAAGACCAAGGTCTGGTCATTATCGGCTTCCCTTGCGACCAGTTCGCCCACCAAGAGCCAGGTTCGGATGAAGAAATCGCCGAATTCTGCCGCCTCAACCACGGCGTGACCTTCCCACTGATGAAGAAAATCGATGTAAACGGAGAAAACGCTCACCCCATCTATAAGTACCTAAAGAGTGCAGCTCCCACCGAGGAATACAAAGGCATGAAAGCCAAAGCTTCACATACGCTGTTCAAAACCATCAGCAAGAGCGTGGAGAAAGAGGGCGACATTATGTGGAACTTCACCAAATTTCTCATCTCGCGCGACGGTGCTACGGTAAAACGCTTCCCTCCTACTACGGAACCCGCTGATTTTGAGGAAGACATAAAGGAAATGCTCGGATAAGACCTGAGTTTTTGTTGGAAAACCATCTGGCCTGAAGTATTTTTATAATGACCTCAAGAAAGCGTATCCGCAGTATGTCTCATAATCGTATTGATTTCTTCTGATAAAAGTAAGTGATTTCATTAGTTTTGCAATGTTGAATCTATAACCAACAAAAAATTGCCCTCCCTTTCCACATATCAGAAATTTCCCTAATTTTACGCCCAAATTTCTAAACCTTATCATCATGAGAAAATGTAATTTACCATTGTTAGCCATGATTACCTGTTTAATCGTATCGTGCAACACACAAAAGCCTGAGAATGAGACGAAATCCGAACCAAAGGCCGAAGTCAAAGAGAAAATCGGGCCAAAAGAGCTTACTTTGAAGTCAGACATTATGACACCCGAAGTGCTTTGGAGCATGGGCCGCATCGGAGAGTACAGCCTCTCGCCCGACCATTCGCAAATCGTCTACAACGTCACTTACTACAGCGTGCCTGAAAACCGCAGCGGTTCCACCTTGTATATTATGAACGCTGACGGCAGCGACAACAAGGTGCTGGTCGTGAGCAACGACAGTCAATACAGTCCGCAATGGCGTCCCGATGGAAAGAAGATTGGTTTTCTTGCGCCTAAAGACGACATCATGCAACTTTGGGAAGTGAATCCTGATGGAACAGGCTTGCAGTGCGTCTCCAACGAGGCCGACGACATCAACGGCTTCCTCTATTCGCCTGACTGCCAACAAATTCTTTTCACTAAGGAAGTGAAGCTGAAAGAGACCGTCGCCGACATCTATCCTGATCTTGACAAATCCTCGGGCCGCATCAACAACGACCTGATGTACCGCCACTGGGATCATTGGGTAGATACTTACGGTCACATCTTCGTGGGCAACTTCAGCAACGGCAAGATTGAGAACGCTTTCGATGCCATGAAAGGCGAGCAATGGGAAGCCCCTGTGCGTCCTTTCGGCGGCATGGAGCAAGTGCAGTGGCTGCCCGACGGTAAGAGTTTCGTCTACTGCTGCCGCAAGAAGGTGGGTAAGGACTACGCCCTCTCCACTAACACCGACATCTACCAATACACCATCCAAAGCGGCGAGTGCAAGAACCTCACCGAAGGCATGATGGGCTACGACCTCAATCCTGTCATCTCGCCTGACGGCAAACTTATGGCTTGGGAGAGCATGGAACGCGACGGCTACGAGTCCGACAAGCAACGCCTCTTCGTGATGAACCTCGAAACAGGCGAAAAGACTGACTACTCCGCCAAATTTGACCAATGTTGCACAGGCTTCAGCTGGGCCGACGACAGCAAGACCTTATACTTCATCAGCGATGCATACGCCACCGACCAGCTCTATGCCCTCAACATCGAGAACGGCGAAATCAAGAAGCTGACAGAAGGCAAACACAATTACATTTCCGTACAATACAACGGCGACAAACTGATTGCAGGCCGCCAGTCGATGAGCCACCCGACGGAACTCTTCAGCGTCGACCCCGCTACAGGCGAGGCCAAGCAAATCACCACCGTCAACGACAAGATTTTTGCCCAACTCACCATGGGCGATGTTAAGGAACGCTGGGTGAAGACGACTGATGGCAAGAAAATGCTCGTGTGGGTTATCTATCCACCTCACTTCGATGCCAACAAGCAATACCCCGCCCTGCTCTACTGCGAGGGCGGACCGCAAAGCACTGTGAGTCAGTTCTGGTCGTATCGCTGGAACTTCCAGATGATGGCTGCCAACGACTATATTATCGTAGCTCCCAATCGTCGCGGCTTGCCAGGCTTCGGTCAGGAATGGCTTGAAGAAATCAGCGGCGACTACGGCGGACAGTGCATGAAAGACTATCTCAGTGCCATCGACGAGTTGAAGAAAGAGCCTTACATCGATGAGAACCGCCTCGGTGCCGTGGGTGCCAGTTTCGGCGGCTTCAGCGTGTATTGGTTGGCTGGTCACCACGATGGTCGTTTCAAAGCTCTCATCGCCCATGACGGCATGTTCAACCTTGAGGCACAATATCTTGAAACTGAAGAAATGTGGTTCGTGAATTGGGACCTTGGCGGTCCCTTCTGGGACTGGAACAACAAGACCGTCCGCAAGACCTATGCCAACTCGCCCCACCTCTTCGTGGACAAATGGACGGCACCCATCCTCGTCATCCATGGTGGCTTGGACTACCGCATCTGCTTCACGCAAGGCATGCAGGCCTACAACGCCGCCATCCTTCGTGGCCTTGATGCGGAATTCCTCTATTTCCCCGACGAGAACCACTGGGTTTTGAAACCGCAGAACGGTGTTCTCTGGCAACGCAGGTTCTATAACTGGCTGGACAAGTATTTGAAATAACCTGTGGAGTTAATACATGACAAAGGCGAGGTTCCCAAGAGCCTCGCCTTTATTATAAATTCAGCTTTTCGATCAGTTTACCATCGCTGCACATCGGTCAATAATGGCATTGGCCAAACGAAAACCTCCATCACTAACATCTTTCGATTGGTTGCCATCGTAAGTCATGGACAGGTGCATCGTATCATAACCGTCATTGACTAGAGCAAGCAGTTTGCGGTCGCGCTTGCCTACGGCCTCTTTGTAGTCGCGAATGTCTGCACGAGTGCGGCGGTCCTTCCTGACATGGAATACTGCATCAAGTGCCATCAATACGCCGAGCCACAAATAGTTGCCTGCTGCCCTAACATACTTCTCGTCATCGTAACGGTTCAGCTCAGCATTATACTCCCCCTTTTCCATCAGGGTTTCTCTTGCATTGTCAACATAACGTCTGGCTTCTTCTATCGGATCTTCGCGTTTCATAATTCATCCTTTCTTGATTTCGGTGCAAAAATAAAAACAATTTTCATTCCACGCCACAAAACCAATCATCATCTTTACCCCATCCTTTGCCGCACCACCTCAAAACAAACCACCCCAGTGGCCACAGAGACATTCAACGAATCAATATCGCCTGGCATGGGGATCATGAGGTGATCATCTAAGCGTTTGAGGTAAGCAGGGCTGATGCCGTCTTCCTCCGAGCCCATCATTACGCATAGGGGGCCAGTGAGGTCGGCTTTCCAGAGGCTTTCGTGCACTTTCTCAGTGAAACCTACCACTCGCAAACCGCTGGCCTTCAAGAAGTCGATGGCATCCTTCATGTTCTCCACGCGGCATACATTAATTAATGAAAGGGCACCCGCTGAGGTCTTCATCGCGTCGCCATTAATGAGGGCCGAACCATGGTTGGGGATGACGATGGCATCCACACCAGCAGCGTAGGCTGTGCGGGCGATGGCACCGAAGTTGCGCACGTCTGTCACGCGATCGAGCATGAGAATGAAAGGGTCGCGGCCGTCCTCGAAGACCATCTGCACCACCTTTTCCAAAGGCTGGTATTCAATCGGGCAGATGAAGGCCACCACACCCTGATGGTTCTTGCGGGTCAGACGGTTCATTTTCTCGATGGGTACAAATTGCACAGGCACACCATTGGCGCGACATGTATTGGCAATCTCCGAAATCTCGGGCGAACGCGTACCGCCTTGGATGTAGACCTTTTCGATTTCTTTCTGAGAACGTATCAATTCCAGCACAGGATGGATGCCGAAAACCATATTATTCTTGTAATTGTCTTCCATAAAGTCAAATTTTCCGCAAAAATAAAAATTTTTCCGACAAAATATCTATTTTTGCATCATCAAAAAAATCATAACGCCATGAAAACAAAACTCATCATCGCCATGCTCATCCTCTTTTCAGGATGGCAACTGAAGGCCCAGGTGACGGCTCCCGAGCCCATTTCGGGTCATTCTCAAACTAAGGAATACATCAATCACAACCTTGTTTACCCTGAAGCTGACTTAGA
>JAEEGG010003058.1_pt1 | contig 42155 bp, 34 predicted proteins | sample 9134161 | NCBI WGS metagenome assembly JAEEGG01 (sample SAMN16246543, study PRJNA631951) | gut metagenome | biome: gut microbiome; feature: rumen; material: CR-attached | host: Bos | place: Iran: Karaj | collected 2018-10 | reverse complement strand
TAATACCCTCGAAAGTATTACACCATTTAGGGCGATTTGGTGTAATACTGGTGTAATACTTTCGAGGGTATTACACCAAGGCAAACGAATTGAGGCACAACCGTTTAACGCGCCCAAAACAGCAAAGGTGTAATACTCGGTGTTGAAAACTTTTTGAAAAATAGTATTACACCAACTATTACACCTATCCGTACAGGCAATATGGCTCTAGTAAATCCACTAATCCTCCGTTCATCCTCCAAACCAAACTCGATGAACCTTCGCTTTTGTTCGCTAAAAATGGGACCTTCATCGAGTTTGGTTCGGAGGAACAACGGATTTACATAGGAGGTACTTGGGATTAGTGGTATTTCTGTAGAATAGACAAATGCAAAAAAAATAAAGACGGTGAACGTTTCGTTCACCGTCTTTATTGTAGTCATATCAAGCCTTTACTTCTTACTAAGCTCGTCTATCTTCTTCTTGAAACCCGGAACATCTTGAAAGTGATCACGGTCAAGTTTTTCCATATTGCCATGCTTATCGAAGAGGACAAAGAATGGGAAGCCATCAACTTTCAGATATTTCATCACAGCTTTCTGCTGGCTTTCGGGAAGATTATAATTAATATAGTTTGGCTTCGTAAGCCCAAGTTCCGCAATATATATCTTCCATTCTTTCTCCTCTGAACGACAGGCAAAATACACATATACCATATCATGGTCCTTCACAGTCTCCTTCAATTTTGGTGAAGCCTTAATTGCATTAATACAAGGCTGACACCATGTTCCCCAGAGATCCATATACACGATCTTGCCCTTATATGGCTCTATTATCTTATCGATAATAGCCTTACCATCAGTCATTCCCTCAAAGTCTGATGAAGGAGCTATCGCCTTCTTTACATCCTCTTCATTTTGTTTTACCAATTCTACATAATAGTTCTTTAGACCAACAACCTGCTGTTTGAAATAATCATTCTTGATCTCGTCGATAACAGCCGAAGCTCCATTTCTCAGATTCTTACTAAAGGCAAGTTCTTTACCGAGTATGCGAGCACGACAATAATCACGGACAAGCTGGTTACTGAATAACGAATCAATAACATTACATTTCACCTTATAGAAATCGGAAGCCCACTCATTATAAGCATCTTCCATATCTATATCACGAAATTTCTCGAATGTTTTACTACCAGCAATTTTCTGAATTTCGTTAATCAAAAGGACTCCTGTGCCTCTACATATGTTTTTCTTCTCTGCTATTTTCATTTGCTTCCACACCCATACCTTCGACAAGTCACGATCATCACCACTATTTTTCTCTAAAGCAGTATAAATATAGAACCTAAGTTTTGAATCAATATAATCATTGAAACAACGAGAAAGAGACAAAGGCATAGCCGGATTTACGTCTGCATATTTTTCTGCAACAGGAACTGCCTTTTCGGGCATAAACGTTTTTGTAATATACTGAGCAGCATAGAACCGGACATTATCATTCATATAGTCACGATAGCGCTTGCTGAGGGTTGGAGTCTTTGCTATGATATCATTCAGTTTGTCCACAGTAGCCTTATAATTCTTTTCTTTATAATCTACTTTACGTGTCTCTATCCAGTCCATCGTGCAAGGATTAGACTGAAGTTCATTCTGCAAACGTGCATCATCACCCATGAACAGGCAACTGCCATTCTTCCAATCATGTACCATATAACATTGCTTTCCTGGCTGTAGCACCAAATCCGTTGCAAAAACCTTTTCGTCATTATCTGTTTTCTCTTCAAATAGGACACTCTGCACACCATTCAGTTTTACTTTTATAGAGAATTGCCCCAAGGAATCAATGGTTATGCCACTTTCTGTTACTATTTCACCAGTCAGGATATCATTTACTTTTGCAGTAATATGTATTTTCTTCTCTGCAAATTCCTTTGGAAAATCCTTTATCCAACCTGCAATAGTAACTTCTCCATTATATAGTTCTGTACTAAACTCAGTATCATCCTTTGTAGGATAGGCAGGAAGGATAGAGCCAAAACCTGAAAGCGTAACCTTCTGACCGTTAATAGAAAACTGACGCTTGCCATCTTTTTCCTTGCCTATAGCAATGGTTACTTTCTCCTTACCGTCGCTCAGAACAACACTCTTTTCGCTTTTACTCTCATATTTCCACACCTTGCTATTATATACAGCATTATCGGCATAGAGAGAAAGAATCCAATCACCAGTCTGGTCATTGCGCCAATTTGAATTGAAAAGATCAGACATGTCCTTTGGCTTTCCTTCTGTAATATTCCATATCTTCTTACCAGACTTTCCCGATCCTTCCATCAAATGAAAACGCTCCACATCATAAGGCAGAGGTTCAAAATGGAGGGCGACATAAGTGTAAGGACCTATAGGCTTATATTTTTCCCCCAATAGAATACGTACTTCATTCTCATGTATTGCATTGCCATTGGTAATGAGATACTGCTTGCCATCAGGAGTCATCAAAAAAGTCTCCTTACGAAAGCTAAAATCGCCATTAGAAAGAGCCCTGAGATGCACGATAGTTTCCTTGTCCGTGAACTCAACTTCATTCACCTTGTAATCTGTATGGAAAAGTTCTTCAACATAGAATGAGGTTGGATTTTTCCACACCTTCTGTGCCCAGCCACAACTAGCAACGAGCAACAACACAAAAGAAATAATAGTTTTCTTCATAGAATTTGTTTTCGACATAAATATTTTACCGTTTTTATTAACTATCTATATTATCAATGAGCCAATTCCAGAGAAAGAGATTCCTTTTTTCTGATTCCACTTCATTAAAAGATCAAAGTGTTTTCGTCTTTTGGCTTACCGAGTGCAAAATTACAGATAATTCCAAAATGTCGCAATACCAAAAAACTATGATTTTCCACCTGTATTTTCGTTATACCCACAACGTCGCATCACCCTCGCTAATCCTCCGCTCTTCCTCCGTTCTTCCTCCGTACCAAAGTCGGTGCAAACTCGGTGCAAAGTCGGTGGAATAGCGAAGATTCACCGAGTTTGGTTAGGAGGATGAACGGAGGCAGAACGAAGGTATAGAGAATCATCTTCGCAAACTATATTATATTTTCACGAAAAAGCCACCGCAGGAATCACTCCTACGGTGGCTCGACGTTTTGACTAAAACTCTAACCTAATATAAATATTCTTATTTTCATTAACTTATAGCTTTCATGGAGATTTTACGCAGACCTGAATGTAATGCCACTATCATTTGCGTCAATCACAATCTCGTGTTCGCGAGTAACCTCACCAGAGAGAAGTGACTTGCTGAGTGCGTTGAGCACATCACGCTGGATAGCCCTCTTCACAGGACGAGCACCAAACTCTGGATCAAATCCTGCCTGTGCAAGATATTCCACAGCCTTATCGGTTACTGTGAGGTTGAAGCCTTGCTGCTCCAGCATCTTGCTAACGGCATTCATCTGCAAGCGAACCACTCCTGCTATCTCGTCCTTGTTCAACGGAGTGAACATTATCGTTTCGTCAATACGGTTGAGGAACTCAGGACGGATGGTCTGCTTAAGCAAAGCAGAGATACGACCATAGAGAGCCTCTGACTGTTCTGCGTTTAGAGCACCACCATTCTTGTTAATTTCCTCCTGAATGAGGTGACTGCCGAGGTTAGAAGTCATGATGATGATGGTGTTACGGAAGTTGACGGTACGACCTTTAGAGTCGGTCAAACGACCATCGTCAAGCACCTGAAGCAGAATGTTGAACACGTCAGGATGTGCTTTCTCTATCTCGTCGAAGAGCACCACAGAATATGGCTTTCTACGAACAGCCTCAGTTAGCTGACCACCCTCATCATATCCTACATATCCCGGAGGCGCGCCAATGAGTCGAGTGACGCTGAACTTCTCCTGATACTCGCTCATATCAATTCGAGTCATCATCGTCTCATCGTTGAAGAGGTAGTCGGCAAGAGCCTTGGCAAGTTCAGTTTTACCAACACCCGTTGTTCCGAGGAAGATGAAACTTGCGATAGGTCGCTTTGGGTCTTGAAGTCCTGCACGAGAACGACGTACAGCATCACTAACAGCTGTAATAGCCTCATCCTGACCAATCACACGATGATGAAGCTCCTCTTCAAGATGCAGTAGTTTCTCACGCTCGCTTTGGAGCATACGAGATACAGGAATGCCAGTCCAGCGACTTACAACCTCTGCTATGTCATCCTCAGTAACCTCCTCTTTTACCATAGCCTCTGCCCCCTGAGCAGAATGGAGTTGTGACTGTATAGACTCAATCTCATCTTCAAGAGCCTTCAGCTTGCCATAGCGAATCTCGGCCACCTTACCATAGTTGCCCTCGCGCTCAGCACGCTCAGCTTCGAACTTGAGTTGTTCTATCTGTTGTTTGTTCTGCTGAATCTTATTGACGAGTTCCTTCTCGCTCTGCCACTTAGACTTATACTGGCTCACCTCCTCCTGAAGGTCGGCAATTTCCTTATTGAGCTGTGCGAGCTTGTCCTCATCGTTCTCGCGCTTGATTGCTTCACGCTCGATTTCGAGTTGTGCAAGACGACGTGTCTTCTCGTCAAGTTCCTCAGGCAAAGAGTCGCGCTCCATACGAAGCTTTGCTGCAGCCTCATCCATAAGGTCGATAGCCTTATCTGGAAGGAAGCGGTCTGAGATATAACGCTCAGAAAGCTTTACAGCTGCTATGCAGGCATCATCCTGAATACGAACACGATGATGATTCTCATAGCGTTCCTTCAAACCACGAAGAATTGAGATTGCACTCATCTCGTCTGGCTCATCCACCATGACGGTCTGGAAACGACGCTCCAGAGCCTTGTCCTTCTCGAAGTATTTCTGATACTCGTTAAGGGTTGTCGCACCTATGGCACGGAGTTCTCCACGAGCAAGTGCAGGCTTCAGGATGTTAGCTGCATCCATAGCACCCTCACCGCCACCAGCACCCACGAGGGTGTGAATCTCGTCGATGAAGAGTATGATACGACCGTCTGCGCCAGTCACCTCTGAGATAACGCTCTTCAGACGCTCCTCAAACTCACCTTTATACTTCGCACCTGCAACGAGAGCACCCATATCCAATGAGTACAACATCTTATCCTTCAGGTTCTCAGGCACGTCACCACGAACAATACGCTGTGCCAACCCCTCGACGATGGCAGTCTTACCAGTACCAGGCTCACCTATTAATATAGGGTTGTTCTTGGTTCGGCGAGAAAGAATCTGGAGCACACGACGAATCTCATCATCACGACCGATGACAGGGTCGAGTTTTCCAGCTCGGGCATCAGCCACAAGGTTCTTGGCATATTTCTCAAGTGAACGGTAGTTATCGTCAGCCGACTGCGACTTAACGTTCTTTCCCTGACGCAGTTCCTTTATAGCAGCCATCACGTTCTGCTTGTTAAGACCTGCATCCTTTAGGATTCTGCTTACCGTACTGTTCACCTCAACGAGAGCAAGGAACAATGTCTCCACGCTCACGAACTCGTCGCCCATCTCCTGAGCAAGAGCCTCTGCGCGAGTAAACACCTGATTACTTTCGTTTGAAAGATACGGCTGACCATTGCCACCAGATACCTTTGGCAAATGATTTATCTCACTCTCCACCACCTGTGATATATGCTGTGGATTAACGCCCTGCTTCTGAAACAGGAAACCGGCAACATCCTGTGCTTTCTGTAAGATAGCACGAAGAATGTGAACTGGCTCAATGGTTTGTTGACCACTGCGTTGTGCACCACTAACAGCTTCTTGAACCGTCTGTTGTGCTTTGATTGTGAACTTTTCGAAATTCATAGTTACCTCCCTTTTTATTTTATTATTTTACGATTTACTATTTACCAACCAACCCCTTTCCCGCCCTGCGGGCACCCTTTGCCTTCCTCCTTCGGAACGGCGACCTCTTCGACGTTCCCCGTGAGGGGCAAGGGAAAAGTTACCTTTTATCGCAACAAAGGGTTGTTCATAATCTCCATTATCATTTATTGTACCAAGTATATTCTATACGCCATTTTGACAGAAAAACAACCCATTTTATATGACATTCTGTCCAAAACAAGCATTTGCAACACCGTTGCACCGACATTTTTATACCTTTGCAATCAGAAAAATAATCATCAATTACTCGAATCCCTGTAATTAGAAAGAGTAACTACTCCCCTCCATCTATGGGAGGGGTTGGGGGTGGGTCTTATGGAACAAATTCTTCATCTCATTAATGAAATGTCTCCTTTCCTATTATTAGGATTCCTCCTTGCAGGACTTATGCACGCATTCATCCCAGGGCAGATTTATAGCCGTTATCTGGCCAAGCCATCATTCAGCAGCGTGCTCTACGCCGCCCTTTTCGGCATTCCCCTACCCCTCTGCTCTTGCGGAGTAATCCCAACGGCAATGTCTCTCCGTCGTGAAGGGGCAAGCAAAGGTGCCGTGGCTTCATTCCTCATAGCAACACCACAGACAGGCGTTGACTCTATCATAGCCACCTACTCGCTTATGGGACTTCCTTTCGCAATAGTAAGACCATTCATAGCATTCCTTACAGCTTTATTCGGAGGGCAGATGGTGAATATGGCGGACAAAGACCCCTCCCCAGCCCTCCCGAGGGAGGGAGAGGAAAGTCAGCATAATAAACCTGTAGAGGCTCATTGTGAGTGTGGATGCGGTCACAACCACGAACATTCACACGAGCACGAACATTCTTTTATTGGAAAGTTAAAAGAAGCTCTCTCATACGCTTTTCTTGAAATGATGGAGGATATTGGCAAATGGCTGATGATAGGTTTGATTGTTGCAGGTCTTATCACGGTATTTGTGCCAGACTCATTCTTCGAGATATTCAAGGACAACTCATTGGCAAGCATGCTGCTCGTGTTATGTTTCTCTATCCCTATGTACCTATGTGCAACGGGAAGTATTCCTATCGCCGTAGCTCTGATGCTCAAGGGATTAACACCTGGTGCAGCCTTGGTTCTACTCATGGCTGGTCCTGCTTGCAATATGGCAAGCATACTCGTCATCAATAAGGTTATGGGTAGAAAAACTCTTATAACATACCTTGCAAGCATCATCATAGGTGCGGTAGGGTTCGGACTCGCAATAGACCACCTACTACCACGCGAATGGTTCATACCAACCATAGCACCATCAGCAGAATGTTGCCATGAAGAGACACCTCTCTTCTATTGGATATGCACAGGTGTGCTCGTGCTCCTGCTCATCAATGCTGCTTGGCATCACTATCATGGAGGTCATAGCCATTGTCATTGCCACGATACAGAAACATGCGATTCACAAATTAATAAGCATAATATGGAAATTACAATCAAAGGAATGAACTGCAATCATTGTCGTGCTAATGCCGAGAAGGCAATCCTCGCTTGCAACGGCGTGACATCTGCAAGTGTTGACCTTGCTTCTGGCAAAGCTCAGATTGACGGAAATGCCGACATCAACGACATCCGTTCTGCCATAGAGGCTCTCGGATTCTCCGTCGCAGAACAAGAGTAAGTCCGCTATAACTCCAATAATAAGCCCCTTGAGATACCATTGCTAAAGGTATTTCAAGGGGCTTATAATTATTACGAAAATATCCGAAAGAGGCTTTTATTTAGAATACCCTCTGGCAAAAACGCGAATCTTATTATAAGAATCTGTAGTCTTCAAAGAATCAGAAGTGATCATTGTAATCTTGAACTTCCAATCATTATTTGAACTATCATCACTTGCCCAAACACATTCCGCATTAAAAGAAGAATCAGGATAGAAGGTCAATTTATACTTGGAATCTACGCCCTTCAGTCTGCTATTCCATATCATGGAATCTCCTTTAATCTTCATATACTCTCCCCAGGTGTTATCTCCACCATCATATTTCACGAGAGTCCACTCGCCATTCAGTTTGGCACGTAATTCTACAACCTCAGCCTTCTCATCATCATCGTCCTTACTGCACGATGACACGCTTGTAATACCCGTGATAGCGACCGCGAACACAAGTACATAATTAAAAATCTTTTTCATTTAAATGTTACAATTAATATTATTCTGAATCACAATTAAGTATTTCAACGCCATAGACTGGCGCACGTTCTTAGATTTTGCGAGTGCAAAGATAATAAATTACAAACAATTTACCAAATAAATCAATCAAAAATGTTTTTACATGCAAAAACTATTGCACGATAAAAAACAAATACGTATTTTTGCAGAAAAAATAACATTATGTAAAAATTTTCTGTTTTTCTACTTAACTTTTTACATTGACCTTCGCTTATATTACAGATGACCCAAGAAGAGTTTGAACATATAGCCCCTAAACTCCGAGAGTTGATGCTCTCGGTAGGTCGCAGTTTCTTCGGCAACGACGATGATGCCGAGGACGTTGCACAAGAGGGATTGGTAGCTCTCCTACGGTTCATCGACAGAATGGATTCAACCTCCAAGCACGAGGCTCTCGCCATAAGGGTGGCAAAGCATTGTTGCATGGATATTGTGAGGAAAAGGAAATCAAACCTCTTTGTATCTAGCAGGCAAAGCGAGGAGATAGCCCCACCAGGACGTGATGTAGGAGCCTCGCCACATGAGGATCTCGAGGCAAAGGAACTGCATCAAGCCATGAACCAAGCGGTACAGAACCTCAAGCCAAGCGAGCGCCGACTCTTTGAGATGCGACAGATAGAAGGTCTCCCACTCGATGAAATCTCCAAGCAGACAAACATCGCGAAGCCATCAATCAAAAGCATCGTCTCTACCGCGAGAAAGAAAATATTCCAAGAACTACAAAATAAATTTCACATAAAAGCGCAAAGGCACGAAGACGTAAAGATAATTAAACTTCACGAATCGACGGCTTTGCATTATAAGAAAGCAGAAATTTTCTGATCATCGTGAAAATTAAGGAAAGATTTAGAAAGTAAATTAAGAGTAAATTACAATCAGTAAATTACAAGAGCGACATCCGTCGCTTGGAAATGCTGAATTTAACATAATAATTTACTGAATTTAATTTCTTCGCAAAGCTCAGGTGCTACGCAAATCCTGAACAAATTTAATTCTAATTTACTTTCCACCATAGGGCGCAAGCCCGATTTAAGTAAAAGTTTTAACGTTATGACATATCAAGAAACTGAAATATTAATCCAGAAATATCTCAACGGCGAGACGACAGCCGAGGAGGAGAAACTCCTTGCCCTTGAGGTTTCTCGCAAGGATGCCCCATCCGACTGGAAGATAATAGCCGAGATGCTCGGTGAACTCGCCATCGACGAGGCACTCTTCGACAAGATCATGGCAGAGCGCAAACCTAAGCCAAGTCTCGTGCGCTTCTGGCCTTGGGTAGCCGCAGCCTGTGTTGCCGTTCTGCTCGGCATCTTCGTCGGTCCTCCGAGAGAAGACACCAATAGCAATCCCCAAATTGCCAAGGTTGAGCCAAAGCCAGAAGTTGTAGAAGAGCCAAAGGCTGTTGATCCACAAGAGACTGTCGAAAATGAAGTCTCTACCAAGACTCTGTCCCCACAAAAGGCAAGGCAAAAGTCTCGCGTTTCAATAAGAGCTACAAAAGAGCAACATAAGAGCAGCATAAGAAGACAAGAGGCTAATCTTATTGCAAAAACTGAGACTCCTGAAGAGGTAAAGCCACAAGAATATGTTGTGGAAGAAACTCCTACCATAACAGAATGGGAAGTAGCGGCAGTAGAAAAAACAGCCATCGAGTCTGAACCCGAGGTTTTATCAGACCGCGACCTCCCTATCACCAGTCCTGAAAACTTCATGCTAACCCAAGAAGAACTGTCTATGATTGTAAGGCTTGAAAACGAGGATTTCCTCAAACAGGTAAAGCAGGAACTCGAAATAGCGAAATACAACCAAAAACAAATGTCTCTAAATTAGAGTAAAGCATAAACTTCAAAGAATACGAGATATGAAAAAGATATTTGTCATGCTGATTATCACCATCAGCGCAATAGCATCTGTCAACGCCCAGTCTCCACGCAAGCATGCTGTACAGAAGCCAAACAACGTAATCAAACAGCTGAATTACACTATCGACAATTACGGTCAGAAGAATAATCTGTCATATAGTGTAACAAAAAATCCGAATACAAATCTATTGGAACTGAGCGAAAAGATTGCACATTTCACCCTCAAGAAGACAGATGCCAATCAGCAACTTGACCTCATTCGTGAAGCATTCACGAAGGATGAGTCTGTAGGCTATCAGTTCAAGCACATTATGCCAGGAAACAACGAGCTATTCAACCTCAACGTATTGTCTGGAAACGGAAAGACAAACAACACACTTAGCATTCGTGTTCGACCTGAGCAGGAAATGTGGTACATGTGCTGTAAAAATCCAGAAAATCCTCAACTTCGTGATGCCTACGCCATTGTATGGAAAGAATCAGGACAGGTGTATGAAGGCAACATCTATATGATAACGTCTCTTCGTCCAGACCTTTTCACAAAAAACATGACATCAGCAAGCAACACATTCAAACTTGACGGTATTATGGGATATGACCTTAAAGATACCCTCTACGTTTTCTATATGGCCGACTCATACGAAGAGCTTGAAAGACTCGGAAGCAGGACCAATTCATTTGCGGAACTGAAAAGACTTGCTGAAACCGATCCTCAGTTTATCGGCAAAATAGCCTATATGCCTATCAAAAATAACCGTTTCAACATTAGCGTAAACATCAACAAGCGCATGGTTGGACGCCAGCGTAATGTCGAGCCTGACGGATCACTCTGCAAATTATGGATGGATATAGATATGGTACCAGGAGAGACTTATCGTTTAGTCGTTCATAACGGATTCGTTGAATACGACAATAAATACGAGACACGTTTTGGACGTTATTCTGGTCATAGTCTTATAGGTCGGTACGCTAGGGACGAAGATGATACCGAAGCTACCCAAGCTGCCCCCGCAAACGATAAAGAGAATATACCAACTCAACTTCGGGATGAAGTCAGAAAGAAGTTCGAGATCATAAGTGAAAATATGAGCATGATTAAGAAATTCTATGAAACCATAGATGACAATACTGATCAGGCTCTCAAGCGTGATGGCAAGATAAAGGATTGGAGCAATACAGATATGTACTTCAATCAGATTTTCAAGCAGAACGAGCAATTAGACCTACAAATAGAAGAGCTCTATTATTCCCTATCGGATTACGAATTGCCACTAAAGTATAAAGTGGGCATTTACAAAGAGATATTAAGAGTGTATGCCGATCAGAATAATTATTTCAACGACCTATACTCAAAGCTTGGCAACCTCTCAAAGAGTGGCAAGAAATGCCAAAAGCAGATTAGTCAACTTACGGAGAAGTACATGAACAGGATGAGTGAAGCAATAAACTCTGGCCAATAGACATTATTGCCCCCCTCTTTACAGAAATGACACATCAGATTCTCAAAAGAAAATTGAGAATCTCGTAAGAGGTATGTGCGTAACACAAAGGGGTGTCAGAGTTTTCATCCACGAAACCATTATCAATTTAACATATAAATTATGAAAAGAATCGTCACAACAATATTATCCGTAGTACTGGCAACAACAATGTCTGCACAGGAAGGTAAATCTATAGCTGAAATCGTCAACGAATTAGGTCAAGGTAGAGAAATCACAAAAATACAGTTCAACTATGGTAGAGGATATGTTACCCAATCCATAAATTTCCATGCTGGTATGGCAGAACCATGTTCTAAAGAAGAATGTGATTTTGAAGATATTGGAACTCCATATATGGACATTCCACCAACAACAGAGGCAATCCCGAAAGAAAGAGCACGTGTGAAACTCATATGTTCTACTTTAGATAGCCTGATGAAGATCTCAGTGGATAAATATTACTCTGAAACTCGCGCAAAGGACACAATAATCTACTCTCTTTGCATTAAAAATGCAATAGACCCAATACGCAAAATCCCTCTACATTATGCATATGGACCAACTGTTTACATGTATCCTGATGCAACGGAAATGATATCTTTTAACTTCGTGTCTGGCGACAAGATCGGGAAACCATGTGACAAGCATAAATGGACACATGGAGATTTTATATATAAATATCAGAAGCCTATGCCAAAAGATCAATGTACAGCTTTTGATCAAAAGACATACTTAGAGAGCATTCTTCCAGTTCTGAAGCAGAAAGGAATAAAATCATGGGATTTCAACTGGACGTTGGATGACAGGTATGACAACGACCAAAGGAAGTATTATGAAGAGTTCTATGGCCGACAAAGCTATCACAGATCAAACGCAGGCAAGGCTACAGGAACGATATATTTCATTCCAAAAGAGGAAGAGAAGATGGCAGTAAATGTATTTAATGCCATAGACAGTCTTACCCAGATTCACATCAATAAATATCCTCAACAGAAATACGAATACAAATTCAATGTCGTAGAAGGTGTTATGTCTCGAAAGCCATCTACTCGCCCTACGGATCTCATAGACGAATATAACGACAAAAACAAATTCCATTTAAACCTGACAAAAGGTGAGGATGGCTACTATGTTGCAATAATAAACTCAGAAAAAGCATACGGAATTCCCAAGGATTGGTACAAGCTAAAGAGCTACACCAATGGCGAAAAACAATATATAGAAGGAGCTGAAGCAGAGGCTTCAGACAAAATCGACCAAGAAATAATGGTTTTAGATAAAATAATGGTTTGGTGAGAGTTTTTATAGAGAGTAAGAGAAAGCTTGTGTCCGGGATGGACATAAGCTTTTTTCATGTCGTAAAAATGCCCTTGATTCTTCGCTATAACTCCGTAGATACTCCATCGATACTCCATCGTTACTCCATCGCATGTCCATCGTTTCGATGGACATGCGATGGACATGCGATGGACATGCAATGGAGATGCGATGGAGATACTTTGGGGGAAAAGCACGAAAATCTAACATTTATTTGGTCAATACAATTATTTTGTTTATTTTTGCAATCGAAGAATGAATCGTAACTATTTAGCGAGAATCAACGCACATAGAGTACCCCTAAAAACTAAAATCATTATGAACAGAAACGACAATATGCCTGTCTGGCTTTTCAGATGTAATTTCAATCATTATGAAAAAGCCTACAAAGAAAAGGTCGCTCCATTTTACGAGAAGAACCGTTGCCCTATTCAAATACAAAAACATGAAACATGGGATAAGTATTGCTACAACAAACTTATCAATGAAAACAAAAGCCGAGAGGAAATTTCATGGGATGAATATGCAAAAGACCACCCCAAAGAGAAAAAGAAAGAGGTTTCCACTTATATCTCTAAATTTGCAACCTTGGCAAATGCAGTCAAACAGAAAGCCATCTTAGTCGTATTAGAATATAAAGACATAAAAGGTGAAAAATGTGAAGATGTAAAATTAGGAATAATACCCAAAGGCAAGGAAATTGGAGTAGAAAGAGGAAACAACGGAAAAGATTATGAATTATTCTATTATGAATTAGAATCCGTCATAAAGATACGTAAAAACGTATATAGCATCCTAAATGGGTTGATACCGTCAAACACAACGTTAGGGCCTATAAACAACAGAGAAAATGCCGTTAATGAGTTTTATCATTTTATAAAAGACAAAACAACCATTAAACGCGAACTTGAAAATCTGCCAAATGACAAAATTGAAGATTTATGTTGTGAATGGCTAAAAACAGGCCACGCAAAAGAGTATCAACTGCAAGTAGTCTATGTTGAAAATGGCAAACATAATTTCCCTGTATTAGATATAATGGGAAAAACGATTCACGATCAAGTGTTAGCAGCTCAAGTTTCATACACAGAAAGTGTTGATACTATTATCTCAAAAGTTAAAAAACTTGTAACATTAGGAATAGATACACATTTGATGTTCACCAAGCTATCAGATACAGACTTCAAAAACAAATGTAAGGAAAAAGGAGAAAAGGAAGCAAAGAAAGGAACAGATGTCAAACATATTTCCCTACAAAAAGTTTGGGAAGATCTGACAAATGACATAAAGAAACGATCTTTCATAGAAAAATTGTTTGAAGATGCCTATAATAACAAATGCGTATAGAGCTAAAAAGCTGAGGTCGCGATTTGCGACCTCAGCTTTTTATTATTCCGAAACAAGTCCTAATTCCTTGGCTTTTTCATTCAGCAAGGCAAGGAGTGGTTCTCGTTCATTCTCTACTTGGTTGTCAAGAACGGCATCCTTAAGATATTGTTTTAGGATTCCGACTTCACGCGATGGTTTGAGATTATACATCTCCATAATCTCGTTACCGTCAATAACAGGCTGGAGGAGGCGTTTGAAATCCTTTTCCTTCAAGTCCTCAATCTTCTGACGCACAAGTTGATAGTTATCGAGGAACTTTTGCTTTCTCTGTTGGTTCTTGCTCGTTATATCTGCCTCGCAGAGAGCCATGAGAGCATCAATATCATCGCCAGCATCATTCACCATTCGACGGACGGCAGAATCAGTCACAATATCATCAGCAATAGCGATAGGACGCATGTGCAGTTCCACAAGTTTCTGCACAAACTTCATCTTTGCATCCATCGGAAGTTTCATCCTTCGGAAGATACCAGGAATCATCTTTGCGCCAATAATGTTGTGAGCATGGAATGTCCAGCCCTGAACTGGATCCCAACGCTTGCTCTTTGGCTTGCCGATGTCGTGGAGAACGGCAGCCCAACGGAGCCAAAGTTGGGTGTTAGGTGATGGGAGTTGGGTGTCGGCGGTTTGTTTTACAACATTCTCAAGAACCTCTAAAGTATGGTAGAAGTTATTCTTATGAGCTCTTCCGTTCTTTGTCTCGACCATATCCATCTGAGATAGTTCAGGGAAGATAATTGCAAGGAGACCAGAGCGTTGGAGGTCAACGAATCCACGGCTCGGGTGCTTGGTCATAAGAATCTTGTTGAGTTCGTCAGCTATACGCTCTCCGCTGATTATTTTGATACGCTCGGCATTACGCTCAAGAGCCTCGAAGGTCTCGTCTTCGATAAGGAAGTTAAAGCGTGTGGCGAAGCGGATGCAACGGAGCATTCGCAATGGGTCGTCGGAAAAAGTAATGTCTGGGTCGAGAGGTGTGCGGATTATTCCATCGTAAAGGTCATCAACACCTCCGAATGGGTCAACGAGTTCACCAAAACGACTCTTGTTCAGGCAGATAGCCATAGCGTTGATGGTAAAATCGCGACGGTTCTGATCGTCTTCAAGAGTGCCGTCTTCAACGATAGGCTTGCGGGAATCACGTTGATAGCTTTCCTTGCGGGCGCCGACGAATTCGATTTCGAGACCCTCTGAATCCCCCTTAAGGGGGGACTTTTCTTGCGTAAGCGGCTCTTCCCCTTCAAGGGGAAGCGGGGAAAGGGTCTTCTCCCCATAGACCTTAACTTGTGCTGTTCCGAAATTCTTAAATACAGATAAAGAGGCTTTCTTGCCAAGCTTCTTCTTCAGATACTTGGCAACAGCAATTCCAGGCGCTGGCATTCCGTTAGGAGCCACCACCACGCAGTCAATATCATCAGATGGTTTTTCGAGGAATATATCACGGACATATCCCCCTACCACATAACATTCAAGACCAAGGCTATCAGCAGCCTCAGAAATCATGTGAAAAATATCCTTATCGAGCAATTGCGCCAGTTCGGCGTCAGTATAATCCTTCATTCTAAGTACCTTATCATGCACCTTTTCTAGCCATAGCCCAAGCAGTTGCAAGCATCGCTTTGACTATTCGGCTTAACGAAAATGCTGATTCCGCCTGCAAAATTACAAAAAAAGAATGACATTTTCGGGTGTTTCTGATTTTTTTAGTACTTTTGCACCATGAATTTACGTAAAAACATAGCAATGACATCGTTACAAGTACTCAGATTGGCTATTTGTGTAACTTTCAGCACAGTTCTCTTCACCAGTTGCGAGAAGAACCCAGAAGCCAAGCAGTTGCTCAAAGAAATACAGGCTGACTATGAGGCCGGCAACTATCAACGTGTGATTTATTCCATCGACTCTATGCGCCACTACTACCCCGATGCAGTAGAAGAGCGTAGGGAAGCCTTGAAATTTCATCAGGAAGCATCTCTGAAGATGGCACAAGACAACCTTGCATTAGTGGATTCTGCCCTTCAGGCAGCAATAAAGCAGTTTGACGAGATGAAACCACAGGTAGAGGCACATCGTAAGGCATGTACGGCTACCCAGGAAGAGCTTCAGCAATTCAACGAGTTGCGGGCATATCGTGACTCCCTTCAGGGAGTTTTCAATCTGGAATGTGCAAAGATAAAATACATTCACAAACGTCAAAAAGAGTTGACAAAAGATAAATGACCTATAGGATTTGGCATTTTAAGAGGCTTTTTCTTTGAAATATCGCCAAAAATGAGTAACTTTGCACCGCTTTATAAATGAGAATTGAAAAGTGAATTCATTTTGAATTTTTCACTTAACACATACGAATTATGACAACTGAGGAAGAATTCAGAAGCGCACTAAAAGAGTGCCGCGATATCTTTACCGCAAAGCTGGGAGACTATAGTGCCTCTTGGCGCATTCTCCGTCCATCTTCTCTTACCGACCAGCTCTTCATCAAGGCAAAGCGCATACGTCAGCTTGAGACTGGCGAGGTGGCTATGGTTGAAGAGGGAATCCGTCCCGAGATAATGGCGTTGGTCAACTATGGCATCATAGGTCTGATACAGTTGCAGGAAGGCTATGTTGACGAGCCTGATATCGACAAGAAACGTGCCATTGAGCTTTACGACCACTTTGCGGAAGAGACCTTGCAGTTAATGATTCGTAAGAATCACGACTATGCCGAGGCTTGGCGCGGAATGCGGGTTACAAGCTATACTGACTTCATCCTCACAAAGATAAACAGGATAAAAGAGATTGAAGACCACCAGGGTAAGGTTAGCGTATCCGAAGGCATTGATTCTAACTATATGGACATCATAAACTACGCTGTGTTCGGGCTTATCAAAACGAAGGAAGAAAAGTGAAGAGGCTTCAAACCATACTGATTAATATTGCCCGAGTTATCCTCGCCATAACATTCATCTTCTCAGGATATGTCAAGGCGGTTGACCCGATAGGAACGCAGTATAAGCTGCAGGACTATGCCGAGGCGCTTGGGCTGTTGCAGTATGTGCCCGACTGGCTGACTCTTTCCACATCTGTGGCATTATCAGCTTTGGAGTTCTCGCTTGGAGTTTTCCTTCTCTTTGCCATACTGAGGAAAGTAGTAGCCAACGTGATGCTCCTCTTCATGGTGGTGATGACTCTGGTGACCGTATGGATTTGGATATCAGACCCAGTAAGCGACTGCGGATGCTTCGGCGATGCGATACGCCTGACCAATGGAGAAACGCTTCTGAAGAACATCATACTCCTTGCACTTGCATTCGTGATAGCGAGATGGCCATTGAGGATGCCAAGGTTCGTGAACCTCAGTAACCAGTGGATTGTGTTCCACTATACCATCCTCTTCATCCTTGGCACTTCTGTATGGAGTCTGTACGACCTGCCGGTCTTCGACTTCCGCCCATACCACATAGGTGCTAATATCCCAGAGGGTATGGAGATTCCAGAAGGAGCGAAAACGCCAGAGTTTGAGACGACCTTCATATTGGAGAAAGATGGGGTTAAGAAGGAATTCACATTGGAGGAGTATCCAGATTCCACATGGACCTTCATCGACTCTAAGACAAAACAGATAAGCGAGGGGTATGTTCCGCCTATCCACGACTTCACGATTACGGATATGCAGACAGGCGATGACCTCACGGAGACAATCAACAAGGGATATACCTTCCTGCTCGTCTCTCCGCATCTGGAACAGGCCGACGACACAAACTTCGGCAACATAGACATGATCTATGAATATGCCTCAGAGAACCATTATAAGTTCTATTGCCTTACAGCGAGCGGTGATTCAGCCATTACACGCTGGAAGGATATGACAGGAGCTGAGTATCCGTTCTATAATACGGACGAGACGACGCTCAAGACCATCGTAAGAAGCAATCCGGGACTTCTGCTATTGAAGGACGGTACGGTAATCGGTAAGTGGAGCCACAATCTTTTGCCTGCCGACGAGATGATAAAACATCCTCTGAACAAGTCAGAATTCGGTCACATGCCAGAAGACAAGACTGGCAAACGGATAGCGCTGATACTGCTCTGGTATGTATTGCCTCTTGCCTTGCTCACCATTGCCGACAGACTCTGGATGTGGTCAAGGTGGATAACGAGAAAAGAATTAAAAGAATCCAACAGGATATATAATTTTTTTAAAACAAAACAAAAAATGAGAAAGAAAATCGTAGCAGGTAACTGGAAAATGAACAAGAACCTGCAGGAGGGCGTAGCTCTCGCAAAGGAACTTACTGAGGTAGTAAAGAACCCTAACTGTGATGTTATCATCGGTACTCCATTCATCCACCTCGCAACTGTTGCTGACGTAATCAAGGGCAGCTGCATCAAGCTCTCTGCAGAGAACTGCGCAGACAAGGCTTCTGGTGCTTACACAGGTGAGGTTTCTGCTGAGATGGTTAAGTCAACAGGTGCAGAGTACGTTATCCTCGGTCACTCTGAGCGTCGTGAGTACTACCACGAGACTCCAGAGATTCTCAAGGAGAAGGTTAACCTCGCTCTCGCTAACGGTTTGAAGGTTATCTTTTGTATCGGTGAGTCTCTCGCTGAGCGTGAGGCAAACAAGCAGGAGGCTGTATGTAAGGCAGAGCTCGCTGGTTCTGTATTCCATCTCTCTGCTGAGGAGTGGAAGAACATCGTTATCGCTTACGAGCCAATCTGGGCTATCGGTACAGGTAAGACCGCTACTGCTGAGCAGGCAGAGGAAATCCACGCATTCATCCGTTCTTGCGTAGCTGAAGTTTACGGTGCAGAGGCTGCTGACAACACTACTATCCTCTATGGTGGTTCTTGTAAGGCTTCTAACGCTCCTGAGCTCTTCGCTAAGCCTGACATCGACGGTGGCCTTATCGGTGGCGCTTCTCTGAAGGCTGCTGACTTCAAGGGTATCATCGACGCTTGGAACTAAGCGTACAAATTGAAAATTGAAAATTGAAAATTGAAAGTTCTCATCGCACATGGGATTTTCCAATTTTCCATTTTCAATTTTCCATTTTCAATTTTAGACATGAACAGACTTATTACATTTATTCTCACAATAATCTGCAGTCTGAGTATTCAGGCTCAGAGCCAGAAATTCCTTGACACGCTTCGTGCTAACGAGGCCGGCAAGGGCACAGTAACCGTGACACAGAGTCCGGCTATCGACGTATTGGTCAATGGCAATCCGCTGCCGTCTGCTAATAATGTAGCTCCTCAACAACCGGCACCCGGCACCCAATACGCTATACCTACCATTCCACAAGAAAACAACAGACCGGATGCCACACAGCATACCGGCACAGATATCGCGCATAACGGCAGCGAAAGCATTCCTGGAGAAGACGCTTCCGTAGATACCCGTAAGAAGGTGATGCGCAACAGCTACAAGACAACAGGTTTCCGTATTCAGGTATTCTCAGGTGGCAACTCACGTACTGACCGCCAAAAGGCAGAGAAAGCCGGTACGGATATGAAACGCTACTTCCCTACCGAACCTGTCTATGTTCATTTCTATTCTCCTTCATGGAAATGCCGTATGGGCAACTACCGCACACAGGAAGAGGCACGTGCCGTTCTTGCACAGGTAAAGAAATATTACCCACAGGCATGTCTTGTAAAAGGCACGATAAGTGTGGCATACTAATGCCACACAATTGAAAATTGATAATTGACAATTGAAAATTAGGTAAATGCTTGATAGTAACATAGAATCAACAGAGCCTTATATAGTTCCGGAAACTCTTGATGAGCTTGCAGGTCATTATAAGGAAATTCTCGGACTCCTTGGAGAAGACACAGAGCGCGAAGGATTGCTAAAGACACCTCTTCGTGTGGCTAAGGCTATGCAGTTTCTCACCAAGGGCTATCGTGAAGATCCAAAGGCTATTCTCGAAAAAGCTCTTTTCCACGAGACATACAACCACATGATCATAGTGAAGGACATCAACTTCTACTCTATGTGCGAGCATCACATGCTTCCATTCTATGGTAAGGCACATGTGGCATACATTCCTAACGGCACGATAACAGGTCTTTCAAAGATTGCAAGAGTTGTTGAGGTCTTTGCCCGTCGCCTACAGGTTCAGGAACGCATGACACATCAGATTATGGAGGTTATTCAGGAGACTTTGAAGCCTCTGGGTGTGATGGTTGTTATCGAGGCTGCCCATATGTGTATGCAGATGCGTGGAGTAGAGAAACAGAATTCAATCACCACGACATCAGCCTTTGCCGGCATCTTTGGACAGGCAAAGACTCGTGAGGAATTTATGAACCTGATCAACAAATAGTATGAAGTTTATCTCATGGAATGTGAACGGCCTTCGTGCCTGTGTGGGCAAGGATGGCGAGAAAGTAGAAAACGGAATTGTCGGTTTTCAGACCGCCTTTACCGAGTTTGATGCTGATTTCTTCTGTCTTCAGGAAACGAAGATGCAGGAAGGTCAGCTCGACATGTCATTCCCTGGCTATCAGTCATATTGGAACTATGCCGAGAAAAAAGGATATTCCGGCACCGCCATTTATACTAAACACACTCCATTGAGCGTTAAATATGGTATAGGAATAGACGAACACGACCACGAAGGTCGTGTGATTACCCTTGAGTATGAGAAGTTCTATCTCGTTACCGTCTATACCCCAAACTCTCAGGATGGCCTTCGCCGACTTGACTACCGCATGACATGGGAGGATGACTTCCGAGCATATCTCAAGGCTCTTGATGCCAAGAAGCCAGTTATCGTATGTGGTGACATGAACGTAGCTCATGAGGAGATAGACTTGAAGAATCCTAAGACGAATCGCATGAATGCAGGTTTCACAGATGAGGAGCGCGAGAAATTCACAAAGCTTCTTAATGAGGGCTTCATTGATACTTTCCGTACTTTGCATCCAGAAGAGGTGACATATTCATGGTGGTCATACCGCTTTCAAGCTCGCAAGAAGAACACAGGCTGGCGTATTGACTATTTCGTCACTTCCAAGAGACTGAAAGACAGTATCAAGACTGCTGCTATTCATACTAATGTCTATGGCTCAGACCATTGTCCAGTGGAACTAACGTTAATTGACAATTGAAAATTGATAATTGACAATTAATAGTAAATGGTAAATTGTAAATGAAAAGGCGTTTCTACACCTTATTAATATCAATACTCCTTCCATTGATAGGAGTTGCACAGGAAAGGACGGTTGAAAACCGCCCTTATTGCGATTTGCGTCCTATGCACTTCGGAGTTATCGTGGGAACGCACTTTCAGGATCTTGAATTTGAGAACGTAGGACCAATAACATATACTGATGCTGACGGCAATCAGGCTGAGTCGCTTGTTACTTTCGACCAGAACACATGGGATAGCGGTTTTCATGTAGGTGTGCTTGGTGAGATGCGTCTGACCGACTATCTCGCCTTTCGTGTAGCTCCCGTAATGTATTTCGCCAATCGACACATTGTATTTGAAGACCTTAGGAATTTAGACACAAAAGGCGATTATGCACAGGCACGACAGGATATGAAGAGCGTGTATGTCACTTGTTCTCTGGATCTTATCTATGCCGCAAAGCGATTCAACAACCATCGTCCATACATCATGGCGGGTCTTGTACCCGCACTCAACCTCTCAACAAAGGCAAACGACTATATCCAGTTAAAGAAAAACGACTTGTTCTTCGAAGTCGGTACAGGATGTGATATGTACCTGCCCTTCTTCAAGCTAAGACCGGAACTGAAGTTCATGTACTCACTTGGCAACTGCCTGAACACCAATCATGCGAAACAATTAAGGGACAAAAACAAACAACCATTCGCATATCCTGTTAGTTCCGCACGAAGCAGTATTATAGCACTTACCTTCTATTTTGAATAGTGAACAATGTTCAGTACCTACAAAAAGGTATTTGATATGCTAATAAAAGAAAAAATTGAACTTTTTTTGAAATTTTCCTCATTATTTTTAGGTATTTCAAAAAGAAAATACTATCTTTGCATCGTTAATTGAAACAAAAATAGTATTAATAATAAAACAAAAACATTATGGCTTACGTAATTAGCGACGACTGCATTGCATGCGGTACATGTATTAGCGAGTGTCCATCTGAGGCTATCTCTGAGGGCGATATCTATTCAATCAACCCAGACCTTTGCACAGAGTGTGGCACATGTGCTGACGTATGTCCTAACGAGGCTATCAGCCTTCCTTAAGACTCCGCACGCATAGCATTTAGAAAAACAAAAGGCAATCTCATTACGAGGTTGCCTTTTTTCATGCTATTTAAATTCCAATTTGTAATAATTTCAATTTCATTAAAAACTTTATTCTTTGTTTTTTTGAGAATTGAAAAGTTATTTGTATCTTTGTGGTCGATTTGTAAATAGTAATTAGTAAATAGTTAAATAGTAAATGGTTAATAACATCACACCTACAATCAAGTATATTGGCGTTGACGACCTAGACATAGATCTCTTTGAAAGCCAGTACGAAGTGCAAAACGGAATGGCATACAACTCTTATCTCATTGAGGATGAGAAGATAGCAATCATGGATACTGCCGATGCTCGCAAGGGAGCAGAATGGTGGACTAACCTTGAAGAGGCTCTTGCTGGTCGTAAGCCTACATATCTCGTTGCTCATCACATGGAACCTGACCACGCCTCTCTAATCGCTGAGGTTGTGAATAAATATCCTGATATAAAAGTTGTTACTTCTGGTAAGGCTATCACCATGCTTGGCAATTTCTTCCCAGAGAAGGACCTTAAAGCCAATTGTCTTGAGATAAAGAATGGCGATACACTTGAGCTTGGCGAGCATACCCTCACCTTTGTGGCTGCTCCTATGGTGCATTGGCCAGAGGTAATGGTGAGCTATGATGCAAAGGACAAAGTGCTGTTCTCTGCCGACGGCTTTGGCAAGTTCGGTGCTCTTAGTGCCGACGAGGACTGGGCATGTGAGGCTCGCCGCTATTACTTCAACATCTGCGGAAAATATGGTATGCAGGTACAGAAACTTCTGAAGGCTGCATCTGCTCTCGACATACAGATCATCTGTCCTCTCCACGGTCCTATCCTCAAGGAGAACCTCGCATATTACATCGGTCTCTACGACACATGGTCAAAGTATGGTGTTGAGACAGAGGGCGTTCTCATTGCGTATGCTTCTATCCACGGAGGTACAAAGGTAGTGGCTGAGAAGGTGGCAGAGATGTTCCGTGAGAAGAACATTGGCAAGGTGGCAATAACCGACCTTTGCCGCGATGACATGGCAGAGGCTATCGAGGATGCTTTCCGCATGAACCGTCTTGTACTTGCCGCTGCAAGCTACGATGCAAGCGTATTCCCTCCAATGTACGATTTCATCCATCATCTTGAGATGAAGGCTTACCAGAAGCGTAAGGTTGGTATCATCGAGAACGGCTCTTGGGCTCCAACGGCAGCAAAGACTATGAAGAAACTCCTTGAAGGCTGCAAGGATATCGAGATTGTAGAGCCTACCGTTACTATCTGGAGTCGCATGAAGGAGTCTGACATCCCTCAGCTTCAGGCACTTGTGGATGCTATGGTATAAGGCCATCCATTAAACCTGACACATACTCCGCTGTTATTAACATAACTATTCCCACACCATCAAGAATTTTCCTTGATAGTGTGGGATTTTTCTTTTATCTTTCCTGTTTCTTTCTCGATTGCGCAGGATAATATTCTGCACTCGTTATAGATCCTAGTACAAACAAAGCATATTTTCCTGAAGTTGCAGAATTATTTTGCAACGAAATAAATCTTTTCATACCTTTGCACCATGAAAATGACAAGAATACAATAAAAAACAGGAACGTATGACAAAAAGAAAGACATCAGTAATCGGTTTTCCACGTATTGGAAAAAAACGCGAACTTAAGTTCGCGAGTGAATCATTCTTCAAAGGCGACATTAGCGAGGGGGAACTACGTCAGGTCGCAGCGGATTTGCGCAGCTATGGTTGGAAGAGACAGAAAGATGCAGGAATTACCTTCATCCCATCAAACGACTTTTCGTTCTACGACAACGTGCTCGATACGGCATTTACCTTTGGCGTAATACCTGCCCGTTATCGCAATCTGGGACTTGGCTGCATTGAGACATATTTCGCGGCTTCACACGGCTATCAGGGCGAGAAAGGCGACGTAAAGGCACTACCTATGAAAAAGTGGTTCAATACAAACTATCACTATATTGAGCCAGAAATTGATGATAACACAGTATTCACAGTTAGTGACTACATAAAACCTGTGGAGGAATACAACGAGGCAAAGGTGGCAGGCTATCAGACAGTTCCCGTACTGACTGGTGCATTCACATTCCTGTCTCTTGCAAGATACACAGGAAGTAAGCATGCCAAGGATTTTGTTGCTCAAGCAGCCGAGGCATACGCACAGGTAGCGCTCAAACTGGCCAAGGCAGGAGCTGAGTGGGTGAGCTTTGCTGAACCATCTCTGGTACTCGAACTAAATAATGAGCAGCGCAACCTCTTCAAGGCAATTTATTCAGACCTCATTAGCCGTATAAGAAAAGAAAGCGGACTGAAAATTTTGCTACAGACCTACTTTGGCGATATCCGCGAGGCCTATGCTGACGTTATAGAACTTGGCTTTGACGGCATAGGACTTGATTTCATCGAGGGACGCAAAACTCTGGAATTGATACAAGGCAGATTCCCAAAGAATGTGTTGCTCTTTGCTGGCATCGTGAACGGCAAGAACATCTGGCGTGCCAACTATACAAACAAGCTTGAGTTGCTTAAGGAGATAGAGAAGGTCGTGCCAGCCGACAATATAGTCATCAGCACATCATGCTCGCTTCTACATGTGCCATATACCGTAGGCTCTGAAGAGAAACTATCAGAAGAAATACTACGCCACATCGCTTTTGCCGAGGAGAAACTCACGGAACTTTCTGATATTGCCAATGGCAATGGTCTTCAGGAGAACAAGGCGCTATTTGCAAAACCGCGTACCGAGGGCAATAGCGAGGTACGCCAGAATGTCAACCAACTTTCGACCGCAGACTTCGAGCGCCGACCAAGCCGTAGTGAGCGCCGCAAGATACAGGAGGGAATACTCAACCTGCCATCCTTCCCAACGACCACTATCGGCTCTTTCCCACAGACCGCAGAAGTCAGGGCAAAGCGTGCCGCACTTAAGAAGGGTACAATCACACGTGAAGAGTATGTAGAATACAACCAAAAGAAGATTGCTGAATGTATAAGGTTGCAAGAGCAATTGGGCTTTGACGTGCTGGTGCATGGAGAGTTTGAGCGCAACGACATGGTGGAGTATTTCGGCTCAAAACTGGACGGTTATGTGTTTACACAGAACGCATGGGTTCAGAGCTACGGTACACGTTGCGTAAAGCCACCAGTAGTGTGGAGCGATGTGAGCCGCAAATCACCAATCACCGTGGAGTGGTCTGTATATGCCCAGAGCCTAACAGACAAGCCTGTGAAAGGAATGCTCACAGGTCCGGTCACCATACTCAATTGGTCGTTCCCACGCGAGGATGTTTCACTTAAAGAACAGGCATTACAGATTGCCCTCGCCATCAGGGACGAGGTACTCGACCTTGAGCGTGGCGGAATAAAGATAATACAGGTTGACGAGGCCGCATTACGCGAAAAACTGCCGTTGCGCAAAAGTGCATGGCACAGCGAATACCTTGACTGGGCAATACCAGCATTCAGGCTTGTTCACTCAGGCGTAAAGCCCGAAACGCAGATACACACCCATATGTGTTATAGCGAGTTCAGCGACATAGTCAAGGATATTGACAACATGGATGCTGATGTCATCACATTCGAGGCTAGCCGTTCAGACCTCAAATTGCTTGACGCACTCAAAACCGCCAACTTCGAGACACAAGTAGGTCCTGGTGTATATGACATCCACTCTCCACGTGTACCGTCGGTCAACGAAATTGTCGATACCCTTCACAAGATTGTGACCAAGATACCATCGGCTAATGTTTGGGTGAACCCTGACTGCGGATTGAAGACTCGTGGAGAACAAGAGACTGTAGAGAGCCTCAAGAATCTTGTAGCTGCAGCCGCTATCCTGCGCAAGGAAGAATAATCTGTCAATAATCAATTCATCCCGGAAGTATCAAAAACTTTCGGGATGAATTGTGTCTGTACATATACTATCGGTCAATGGTTAAAGTCTTATATCGCCTTGGGGAGAACTTACTTTTTCACTATTTCCCGAATTTCCTTGGAGGTCTCATGAATAATGTGTATCTTTGCAAATACAAACTAAAACCAAAATGTATAAGAAACTATTCATAATACTCACAATATTGGCAGTATGTCCATTAGCTGCCATACATTCTACAACCCTCCCTCCCCTCGGGGAGGGTTGGGGAGGGGGTGTTCACCCCTGGCAAGGCAAGCGCGTAGCCTATTTCGGAGACTCAATAACCGACCCTCGCAATAAGGCTGCAAAGAAGAAATACTGGACCTTTCTTCAGGAATGGCTCGGCATAACGCCTTACGTATATGCCAAGAGCGGACGTATGTGGGATGATATCCCGCGTCAGGCAGAGGAGTGTATGAAAGAGCATGGCGATTCCGTGGATGCAATCCTTATCTTCATGGGCACAAACGACTATAACAACGGTGTGAAGATAGGCGAATGGTACACGGAGAAAGAGGAGGAGGTGATGTACGGTCATGGACAGCCAAAGACGATGACCAAGCGTAAGCGCCAGTATATGTGCATGGATAAGGACACATATCGCGGACGTATCAATATCGCTCTCGACAAGGTGAAGCGAATGTACCCCGACAAGCAGATTGTGCTCCTCACCCCTATACACCGTCAGAACTTCCATGCCAACGACAAGAACTGGCAATGCTCCGAGGACTATACCAACCAATGCGGCATCTATCTCAAGGAATATGTTGATGCCGTGAAGGAGGCATCCAATATCTGGGCTGTGCCTGTCATAGATATGAATGCCCTCTGCGGCCTCTACCCTATGGCTGACGAATATGCCAAGTTCTTCAAGGATGCCGAAAACGACCGCCTTCACCCTAACGACCTCGGTCATGAGCGAATGGCAAAGACCTTGATGCAGCAGTTGCTTGTCCTTCCCGTCTTCGATGCTCCAAAGAAGGCATCTGTCTTTGGCAAGATATACCCAAACCGAATGGACGACCTCACATGGGAAAACGAGTGGTGCGCCTATCGCATGTATGGTCCTGCTGTTCAGAAGACAGGACAGAAACTATTCGGATATGATATCTGGGTAAAGAACACACACGATACTATCGTTGACCTCCGCTACCGTCTTCACATGCCACCTAAGGGCGTGAAGATGAAGTCTTTCCATGAGGATTGGGGCAACGGAATGGACTGCTATGCCGTAGGTGCAAGTCTCGGCTGTTGCACACCTGCCCTGCTTGATACCGACGGAAAGATTATCTTCCCTTGGAGCTGGGAGAAATGCGAGTTTCTTGAACAGACTCCTGAGCGATTGAAGATGCACGTCACACTAAAGCCTGTTGATTACGCCTTGAAGAATGGAGATTCCATTCACTATACGGAGCATAGGATTATAACCGTAGAGAAGGGCAAGCGTTTCAATACCTGTGAGGTATGGTACGAAGGTCTTGATCGCGAAATGCAGATTGCCGTCGGTATTGTGGTGCATAAGGAGAATACCAAAGTCTATGCTGACAAGAAATACCACTACATAGCCTACGAGGACTATCAAGACCCCACTATGGTGAAGAAAGACGGCTCAGATGGCGTTATCTACATAGGTGCCAAGTGTCCGGAGGCTACGAAATACAAGTATGAGCAAGACCATCTTCTCGCTATCTCAACTATCAATCCCGGCCAGCATTACACCTATAAGTTTGCAGCCACATGGAGCAAATTCGATGTGCATAGTTTTGAAGAGTGGAAACGCATTCTTGAGGAATAGAAAAAAATCATTATCGACTCTACCACGCCTTATATTCTCCTCCGCTTCTCCTTCGCTATTCCTTCGCTTCTAGTCCGTTTCTATGAATGGGAGGTAAATGGGACTTACATGGGACTTACTACGGACTTACATGGGAGTCATCTCCTCGGCTTAAGAAGATTCTTTGGAAGTTTAACAACTGTAACCGTATCATTCATCAACGATTTTCCATCCTTGACAATCATACCTGACATTTTCAGATACATATGTGCAGGTGTGCTATGAAACACATTCGGCTCTTCACTATTATAAAGCACAAAACTGAGTTCATGAGAGGGTTCTATCTTACTGACCTTGCGAGGATAAGGTTTGCCACGAGTCCCTATCACACGTTTTTCAACCTTTCCACAACTATAATTGGGCAAGCTAAACGTAACGGCTAATGAATCCTCATTAACCTCACAACCATCAGGCACACGCAAAAAGACATTACACCTCCAAGAAATGGCTTCATATGTAATTTCCATACGAACACTATCTGCATCTATCGGCATTTCAATAATGTTTGTATTCAGTTTATCCACATCCAACGGATAATAATGAGCCATATCGCAAGATGAGATAACACCAAGCAAACCGACGACTACAAGAAAGTGAAACAATTTTGTCATAATTCCATTTTTCTGCAAAAATACACATAAAAAGCCATACCACCAAAATAATCATTCAAAAAGTTCTTGCAGAAAACTTGCAAGGGAATTATTACGGATTTACATGAGATTTACGAGGGAGATAAAACGATGTGTCTTTTTATATTATTCGCACAACTTACTCTATAGGAGCGACACATTTATTTTTTAGAGAAATTTCCGCTTTTTTGCTCAGAAATTTGGCAGAACGGGAGTTTTTTAGTAAATTTGCACTCAGTAACCCAAAGCCCTTACGAGGATGCTTTGCCGATTACATGATAAATAGTCAAAAATCTGCCTATAACAATGTCGAATATTGTAATTAAAACTGTTAGCAATAACAAAGAACTCAAGGAGTTCATCAGATTCCATACCGAACTTTACAAGGATTCTCCAACCGATATCCCATATCTCGAAATGGGTGAGATTGACACGTTGAGAAGCGACAAGAACCCTGCTTTCGCTTTCTGCGAGGCTGAGTATTATATCGCTTATCGTGACGGGAAGCCTGTGGGACGTATTGCTGCTATCATCAATAAGCGTGCTAACGAGACATGGGGCCTGAAGGCTGTGCGCTTCGGATGGTTTGACTTCATTGACGACATTGAGGTTTCTACTGCCCTTATCAATAAGGTGAAGGAATATGGCAGGGCTCGCGGATTGGAGAATATAATCGGTCCGCTCGGCTTTACCGATATGGACCGTGAGGGACTTCAGGTTAGCGGATTCGACTATATGGCTTCCATGCACTCTAACCATAACTTCGCATACTATCAGGAGCACATGGAGAAGATGGGCGGGTTCACGAAGGAGAACGACTGGGTGCAGCTGGAGATTAAGGTGCCTGATGAGGTTCCTGAGAAGTTCGCCAAGGTGGCAGCCATGATTGAGAAACGCTATAACCTCCGTGCCCGCAAGATGACGAAGAAGGAGCTTATAAGCGGTGGTCTTGGCAAGAAGTTCTTCGATATTCTAAACACATGCTACAGCAACCTATACAACTATTCTCGTCTTGACGATGCGCAGGTTGACGACCTTATCAAGAACTACATATCACTTGCAGACCTCAACCTCATCACTATCGTGGTTGATGACAACAAGGAGGGGGAAATGGTAGGTTTCGGCGTTAGCTTCCCTTCTTTCTCAGAGGCGTTGAAGAAGACGAAGAACGGCAAGCTGTTGCCTTTCGGCTGGTATCATCTGCTCAAGGCTCTCAAGTTCCACAACACAAAGACCGTTGACCTCCTGCTTTGTGGCGTGCTTCCAGAATACAGGGCAAAGGGTGCTAACTCCCTTATCTTCAACGACCTCATACAGTGGTATCAGAAGTACGGCTTTGAGAAGGCTCTTGCCTTGCCAATGATGGAGACTAACGAAGGGGTGCTGGGTCAATGGCAGTACCTTGACTCTCGCGAGGTTATGAGACTTAGAAGTTATACTTCAAAGTTGTAGTTTAGAGTTTAGAGTTTAGTGTTTAGGGTTTAGGGTTTAGAGATTAGGGTTTAGAGATTAGAGTTTAGAGTTTAGGGTTTAGAGTTTAGGGTTTAGAGATTAGGGTTTAGAGAAAAATAGAAAACTATGAGCGAAGAAATCATAGATAAAGAACAAATAGAGGAGACTGTACAGTACAACGACGATAACATCACCCACCTGAGTGACGTTGACCATATCCGTACCCGTCCTGGTATGTATATCGGACGTCTCGGTGACGGTTCTCACACCGAGGATGGTATCTACGTTCTTCTCAAGGAGGCTATCGACAACTCCATTGACGAGTTCCGTATGAATGCGGGCAAGCGCATCGAGGTGGATATAACTGATAACAAGTGCGTGAGCTTGCGCGACTATGGCCGTGGCATCCCGCAGGGTAAGATGATTGAGGCTGTGAGCCAGTTGAATACCGGCGGTAAGTACGACTCAAAGGCTTTCAAGAAGTCGGTCGGCATGAACGGCGTGGGTATCAAGGCTGTCAACTTCCTCAGTACCCACTTCGAGGTTCGCTCATATCGTGACGGAATGGTGAGGACGGCAAAGTTCGAGAGGGGTAAGCTCATTGACGACACCACCGTTCCTACAGAGGACGAGAACGGCACATACATATACTTTGAGCCGGACGATACCCTGTTCCACAACTACAGCTTCCATGACGACATCATAGAGACCATGCTCAGGAACTATACGTATCTGAACACGGGGCTCACGATTATGTATAACGGCAGGAGGATTATCTCACGCAACGGACTTGAGGACCTTCTGAAAGACAATATGACAAGCGATGCCCTCTACCCTATCATTCACATCAAGGGCGAGGACATTGAGATTGCGTTTACCCACACCAACCAGTATGGTGAGGAGTACCACTCATTCGTAAACGGCCAGCATACCACACAGGGAGGTACTCATCAGAGTGCCTTCAAGGAGCATATAGCAAAGACTATCAAGGAGTTCTCAAACAAGAACTTTGAGTATGGCGATATCCGTACAGGTCTTGTGGCTGCCATTGCCGTGAACGTAGAGGAGCCTATGTTCGAGTCGCAGACAAAGATCAAGCTCGGTTCGCTGAACATGTCGCCTGACGGTGTTTCCGTGAATAAATATGTAGGTGATTTCATCAAGCAGGAGGTGGACAACTATCTGCACCGTAACCCAGATATTGCGGAAATCATCATACAGAAGATTACCGAGAGCGAGAAAGAGCGTAAGGCTATGGCTGGCGTTACAAAGCTTGCACGTGAACGTGCGAAGAAGGCTAATCTGCATAACCGTAAGCTGCGCGACTGCCGTATCCACTATTCCGACGTGAAGAACGACCGTAAGGAAGAGTCAAGCATCTTCATAACAGAGGGTGACTCTGCGAGCGGAAGTATCACAAAGAGCCGTGACGTGAACACACAGGCTGTGTTCTCCCTTCGCGGTAAGCCGCTCAACTGCTACGGACTTACAAAGAAGGTGGTATATGAGAATGAGGAGTTCAATCTTCTTCAGGCAGCCCTCGACATAGAGGAAGGCCTTGACGGTCTCAGATATAATAAGGTGATAGTGGCTACCGATGCCGATGTGGATGGTATGCACATCCGACTCCTTATAATAACGTTCTTCCTTCAGTTCTTCCCTGACCTTATAAAGAAAGGTCACGTGTATGTATTGCAGACGCCTCTGTTCCGTGTGCGCAACAAGCGTGCGAAGATAAAGAACAAGAAGGTGATTTCTGCTGAGGACGAGAAGCTCAAGGCAAGAGGCGAGAAGCAGAAGGACTATATCACACGCTATTGCTATAGCGATGAGGAAAGAATACAGGCTATACAAGAGTTGGGACCAGACCCTGAGATTACACGATTCAAGGGTCTTGGCGAGATTTCTCCAGACGAGTTTGCGGGTTTCATAGGTCCGGACATACGTCTTGAGCAGGTAACTCTGCACAAGGGCGACGAGGTGGAGAAGCTCCTTGCATACTACATGGGCAAGAACACGATGGAGCGTCAGAACTTCATCATCGACAACCTTGTCATAGAAGAGGACATTCCGGAGGAAGAAGAGATATACGATTAAAGGTCTAAGGGGGAAGGTCTAAGGACTTTTGACCTTTACCCAAAATGCGAATATGAAGAGAATAGCAATAATTGTAATAACAATATTGTCGGTACTGAACCTGAATGCCCAGACACGGCAGAATGCTGATGCCAATAGGGCGAATATGCTTCAGTTCTTTCAGTACCTTCAAGGCATCAAGGACAAGGAAGCCATACTGAAATATATCACGGCAATGGCATACATCGAGAATCTGTATGTTGATTCCGTGGATACTCAGAAGATGACGGAGGCGGGATTGAGAGGCATGCTTGAGAAGCTGGACCCCCATTCCACATACGCTACCCCTAAGGAGGTTCAGGCATTCAACGAACCATTGCAGGGGGAATTCGAGGGTATTGGCGTGTCATTCAACATCCTTGAGGACACTCTTGTGATTATACAGCCTATTATAAACGGTCCTTCAGAGAAGGTCGGTATTATTGCAGGCGACCGTATCATCACGGTTAATGATACCACTATCGCAGGTGTTAAGATGTCGCAGGAAGAAATAATGAAACGTCTTCGCGGTCCTAAAGGCACAAGTGTCAAGCTTGGTATTATGAGAAGTGACATCAAGGACATGCTGACTTTCACCGTGAAAAGAGACAAGATTCCTGTCAAGACAATTGATGCGGTATATATGATTCGTCCGCAGATAGGATATATCCGTATCGGCAAATTCGGTGCGACAACATATACTGAGTTCGTAGAAGGAATGAAGGAACTCAAGAAGCAGGGAATGCGCGATATCATCATCGACCTTGAGGACAACGGCGGAGGCTATCTGCAGGCCGCCGTTGATATCGCCAACGAATTCCTTGCTGCTGACGAGCTCATCGTATATACAAAAGGTAGAGTTATCCAGCGTCAGGAATTCAGGGCTAAAGGCAATGGAATGATGAAGGAAGGCAGGGTTGTTGTTCTTACAAATGAGTTCACAGCATCCGCAGCAGAGATTGTCAGCGGAGCCATTCAGGATCAGGATAGAGGAATTATCGTAGGTCGCAGGACATTCGGCAAGGGACTCGTGCAGAAGCCAGTAGAACTTTCCGATGGCAGTATGATACGCCTGACTATCGCCCATTACTACACACCTTCAGGACGCTGTATCCAGAAACCATATAAAAAAGGTGAAAAGGAGGCATACGCCCACGATCTTGACGACCGTTTCAAGCGTGGCGAGTTCACAAATGCCGACAGCATACACTTTGCCGACTCTCTCAAGTTCGAGACTCTGAAGAAGAAACGCATCGTATATGGTGGCGGTGGTATCATGCCAGACTATTTCGTGCCTCTGGACACTACACGCTATACGGACTTCCATAGACAGCTGGCAGCAAAGCAGGTTATCGTAAATGCGAATCTGAAGTATATGGACAAGAACCGTTCACAACTGAAGAAACAGTATAAGACATTCGATGACTTCAATGCCAGATATCAGGTTCCTGAGAGCTACATCAAAACTATCTTTGAGGAAGGAAAGAAAAAGAAGATAGAACCGAAGGACGAAGAAGAGAAGGAGAAAACCCTTGCATACCTCCGTCCGCAGCTCAAGTCGCTTGTTGCAAGAGACCTATGGGATCTCACGGAGTACTTCCATGTATGGAATGAAAATAGCGATATTATAAAGAAAGCTTTGGAAGTCTTGGAAACTGACACGGCAAAATAAAAAATGCATCGTTTTCAAACAAGAAAAAAAGTCAAAAAAGTACTATTTTGAGCAAAAATTTGCACACATTATAGGTATTTGAGCAATAAAAGGCACTTTTTTTCCAAAAATATTTGCTTATGTGCAGAAAAGTTTGTTACTTTGCACTCGCAAATTGAAAACGTGCGCCAGTTTTATGAACTGACCTGCACTATTTTCTTCGTGCGAAGAAGCACTCGCAAATTGAAAAACGTGCACCAGTTTTAAGAACAGACTCGCACTATTTGCCTCGTGCGACGAAGCACTCGCAAATTGAAAAACGTGCACCAGTTCAAAGAACAGACACGAACTTTTTGCCCCCAAGTAAAGAAAGAAGTAATATACTAGAATAGAATAATTTATTAACAAACATTTTTACAATTATGTCAGAAATTAAAGAAAAGGTTGTTGCCATCATCGTTGATAAGCTTGGTGTAGATGCAGCAGAAGTAAAGGACGAGGCATCATTCACAAATGACCTCGGTGCAGATTCTCTCGATACAGTAGAGCTCATCATGGAGCTGGAGAAGGAGTTCGGTGTAACTATTCCTGATTCAGACGCTGAGAAGATTCAGACTGTAGGCGACGCTATCGCATACATCGAGAACGCAGGTAAGTAATCCTTCACAGATTACTATCTTTGTTCAAGATTGCATGATAGAACAACGGGTGATGGTTGGTCGATAAAAATCTTATCGCCCAATCATCATTCTTTTTTTAATACAACACACAAAGGTATAAAAATGGAATTGAAAAGAGTAGTAGTAACTGGCCTTGGCGCCGTTACACCACTTGGACTTTCAGCAGAGGAGACTTGGAAGAACCTGCTTGCCGGCGTTAGCGGTGCTGACACAATCAAGCAGTTCGATGCTTCTCGCTATAAGACCAACTTCGCTTGCGAGGTAAAGGACTTTGACGCATCAAAGTGGATTGACCGCAAGGAAGCTCGTAAGATGGATAAATTCTGTCAGTTTGCCTTAGCTGCTGCAACAATGGCTATCGAGGACTCGCAGATGGATCTCGAAACTATCGACAAGAACCGTGTCGGTGTAGTATATGGTGTAGGTATCGGTGGACTCAGAACTATGCAGGAGGAGCTCGAGTACTTCTCAGAGCACAAGGATGCACCTAAGTTCGGACCATTCTTCATCCCTAAGATGATTGGTGACATCGCACCTGGTCATATCTCTATCAAGTACGGTTTCCACGGTCCTAACTATGCAACAACATCTGCATGCGCTTCTTCAAGCAATGCTCTTGCTGATGCTTTCAACCTCATCCGTCTCGGTAAGGCTAACATCATCGTTAGCGGTGGTGCAGAGGCTGTAATCACAGACCCAGGTGTTGGTGGTTTCACATCTATGCACGCTCTCTCTACACGTAATGACGAGCCACAGAAGGCAAGCCGTCCATTCTCTGCAAGTCGTGACGGTTTCGTAATGGGTGAAGGCTCTGCATGTATTATCCTTGAGGAACTGGAGCACGCTAAGGCTCGCGGTGCTAAGATATACTGTGAGATGGTAGGTGCAGGTATGTCAGCCGACGCTTATCACATCACAGCTTCTCACCCAGAAGGTCTTGGTGCAAAGATTGTAATGTCAGAGGCTCTTGCTGACGCTGAGATGAAGCCAGAGGATATCGACTACATCAATGTTCACGGTACATCTACTCCAGTAGGTGACATCTCTGAGGCTAAGGCTATCAAGGATCTCTTCGGAGACTGGGCATACAAGCTTAACATCTCTTCTACAAAGTCTATGACAGGTCACCTTCTTGGTGCTGCAGGTGCTTTAGAGGCTATGGTATGCGTTAAGTCTGTACAGGAAGACATCATCCCTCCAACAATCAACCACGAGGATGGTGACGAGGATCCAGAAATAGACTACAAGATGAACTTCACCTTCAACAAGGCACAGAAACGTGAGGTGCGTGCTGCACTTAGCAACACTTTCGGATTCGGAGGTCACAACGCTTGCGTTATATTCAAGAAGTATGCTGAATAATATAATTGACAGGATAAAGCTCCCTTTCCGCAAGGATAAGGAGCTTTATCTTGCTTTAGAAGAGATTATCGGTTTCCTGCCACACAACATTGCCTATTACAAGCTTGCACTCATGCACAAGAGTATAGGACACCGCGGTCCTATAGAGCCTGTAAAGGACTCCAAGAAAAGCAAGAGCAAGAAAGGCAAAGGCGACCAGCCAAAGGGCAAGAAACTGAATAACGAGCGACTCGAATTCCTCGGTGACGCAATTCTCGATGCTGTAGTCGGAGATATCGTCTATTCTCATTTCCCAGGCAAACCAGAAGGATTCCTTACCAATACACGTTCTAAACTTGTTCAGCGCGAAACTCTCGGCAAACTTGCACAAGAAGTGGGTCTAAGCCGTCTCATCCTCTCATCCGGACGCTCTGCCAGTCATAACAGCTATATGGGTGGCAATGCTTTCGAAGCCCTTGTAGGAGCCATGTATCTCGACCGTGGCTACGATGCATGCATGAAGTTCATGCAGGAACGCATCCTCGGCCGATATATAAATATCGACAAAATGGCATACAAGGAAGTAAACTTCAAGTCGAAACTCATTGAATGGACGCAGAAGAATCGCATTCAGATGACGTTCCGCCTCGAAGACCAGTCAAAGGATCAGAACGGATCTCCTACCTTCAAATACACAGTAGTGCTTGAGACTATCGACGGCTCAACAGGTATAGGATTCAGTAAGAAGGAAAGCCAGCAGCATGCCTGCGAGGAGACGCTAAAACGACTGAAAAAAGACTCTGCCTATCTTGACAGTATCTTTGCAGCAAAGACAGAGCGTACAAAGATGGAAGAGGAGCCTGTGCTCAATGTGCCTGACACTGAGGAGAAGAAAGACGATTTCATTGTAATAAATGAATCACAAGAAGCGTCTAATGAACAGATAGAACAACTCGAGGCTACAATTGACCAAGAAATGGATCTTTCAGACGTTACAACAGATCCAAAGGAGATGAGCCGAGAGGATATCATTGCTGCTGCGGAAGAGGAAGCATATAATGAGTAAACGGTCTCTCCCCCCGCCCCGCCCATAAAGGGCGAGGAGTAGTCAGTTCCTCTCGCTAAATGTTTCGGGTAAGTATTTAACAATATAAAATAACAATCAAAAATAACACCCCATAAGGTATAAATTGTATCTACTCCCCTCCATTTATGGGAGGGGTAAGGGGGGGGGTCTTCATTTTATGAAAATAGCATTGATAGGATACGGCAAGATGGGTAAGATGATTGAACAGATTGCCCTCAGCCGTGGACATGAGATAGTAAGTATCATTGATATTGACAACCTTCAGGATTTCGAAAGTTCAGCTTTCGCATCTGCTGATGTTGCCATTGAGTTTACAAATCCAGCAGTTGCATACGAAAACTACCTCAAGGCATGGAAAGCTGGCGTTAAGGTTGTCAGCGGTACAACTGCATGGCTCAAGAATCATGGCGATGACGTTCGCAAGGCATGTTCAGAAGGAGGCAAGACTCTTTTCTGGGCATCAAACTTCAGCGTAGGCGTTGCTATATTCTCTGCAGTAAACAAGTATCTTGCAAAGATTATGAATGAGTTCCCACAGTATGACGTAAACATGGTGGAGACACATCACATTCATAAGCTCGATGCTCCAAGCGGTACAGCTATCACACTTGCAGAGCAGATTGTTGAGCGTATTGACCGCAAGAACAGGTGGGCTCTTCACGAGACCGCACCAGACGTTCTCCGTATAGATGACGTTCGCCGTGGTGAGGTTCCGGGAATCCATAGCATCAGCTACGATTCTCCTGCTGATGTCATCACCATCACACACGATGCTCATTCCCGTCAGGGTTTTGCCCTCGGTGCCGTTCTCGCAGCCGAGTACACAGCAAAGCATCAGGGGTTGCTGACTATCGATGACATGTTCAAGTTCTAACTAGAATATCTAGAGAAAAACTAGAAAAATGAAAAAGAAACAAGAAAATATGAAGCTCCAGTGGACCAAGTTCATTGTTGTGCTGGTGCTTTATCTCCTCTTTCTATTCTGGCTCAAGAGCTGGCTTGGACTGATTGTTATACCATTCATCTATGATGCATATATCACAAAGAAGATAAACTGGCAATGGTGGAAGGACGCAGAATCTCCTGTGAGATTCATCATGTCATGGGTTGATGCTCTTGTATTTGCTCTCGTAGCAGTATATTTCATCAATCTCTTCTTCTTCCAGAACTATGTCATTCCTTCAAGCTCACTTGAGAAGTCTTTGCTCACAGGCGACTACCTCTTCGTGAGCAAGGCAAGTTATGGTCCTCGTATTCCACAGACACCACTCACAGCACCTTTGACACAGCACACAATGCCTGTGCTTGGCTGTAAGTCATACATTGAGTGGCCTCAATGGGATTATCGCAGAGCACCAGGTCTTGGTAAGGTAGAACTGAATGATATTGTGGTATTCAACTACCCTGCTGGTGACTCCATCATGACAGAAGAGGCATACCAGACCTACTATTACGAATACTGCTACAAATACGGTGCATTAGCATATGCAGCATCAAAGGGTTATTTAGATTATGTTGCATCAAAGGGTTATGATACCAACAACTATGAGCAGATAATTTACGACTCAGATTTCTTTAGCGATTTCGAGAGATATGCCCAACTTGATTCCTTATCAGATCTTGAGCGTTACAAACTGTATTCAGACATCTACAAAAAAGGACGCAGCTATGTCGCATCAATGGTCAATAAGTTTGGCAAAATAGACTCTCGCCCTACTGACAGACGCGAAAACTATGTAAAGAGATGTGTCGGTCTCCCTGGCCAGACCCTTCAGATAAAGAACCACATCATCTATCTGGATGGCAAGCCAAATAAAGAGCCGGAGAACGTTCAGTACTCTTATAAGGTAAAACTGAATGTAAGTTTTATACCTGATGAGTTGCAAAAAGAACTCGGCATAAGCGGCGAGGACCAAGCACAGCTTAGCCAATTAGGTTATATGCCTCTTACCAAACATGCCTACGAAGTTCTCAAGAGCCGAAAGGATCTTGTTGCAGAAATAGCTCCATATACAGAGGAAAAGAAGGACTTCGTATACCCTCTCAATGGCAACTATGGCTGGACACGCGACAACTATGGTCCTATATGGATTCCTAAGAAAGGCGAGAGCGTGAAGCTTACTCTCAAGAACCTCCCTATCTACGAGCGTCCTATCAAGGTATATGAGGGCAACGACCTTCAGGTTAACGACAAAGGGCAGATTCTTATCAACGGTAAGGTGGCTACATCCTACACTTTCAAACTTGACTACTACTGGATGCAAGGTGACAACCGCCATAATTCAGCCGACTCACGCTATTGGGGCTTCGTACCAGAAGATCACATCGTAGGCAAGCCAATATTCATCTGGTGGTCAAGCGACCCTGACCGTAGAGGTTTCAGTGGTATCAGATGGAACAGACTTTTCACATTCGTAGAGAACTATAACTAAGAACATTGGCAAAGAAAATAAAACTTAGATATGGACGTATAGCCGCAGCACTCGCAGTGCTTGCGGCTATCATAATAATCTTATATTGGTGCATCAGCTGGCTGTTCAACTGGATTTTCACATCTTGGGGTGAACAGGATGAGATAAAAGAGCCTAAAATGGTGATAACTCCCGAGATGAGAGCCTGCGACACAATTATGGCACGACGACTAGACAGCCTGATGAACATACCACAGACTCTCGACACCTCACTCATTGCCATCAGCGTATATGACGCGACAACAGAGTCACAGGTATATGAATATCATGCAGACAAGAGTATGGCACCAGCCTCTTGCATGAAGGTGGCAACCGCAGTAGCAGCACTCAAGACTCTTGGAATGGACTACCACTATAACGTGTCACTCCAGGTAAGAGGAGAGATGAAACGCGACACCCTCGTCGGCACCCTCCTTCTTTTAGCTGATGACGACCCTCTCTTCGACGACTTCACACCTCTCATCAATCAGATGAAGAACAAGGGGTTCTGCAACTTTAGGGGTAACATAATCCTCAACCTTGCAAGAGAAGACACTCTAAAAGCGCATCCTACAGGCAAGACATGGGATATTCCCTACCACAAAGCTCCTCTCCTCATGAAAGGCAAGGAACGCATCAACAAGCAGTTCATGGCGGCACTTTCAGCTAATGGCATATCATTCAAGAAAGACAACAGCGTGAATTCAGCCAAAGCAAAAGGAAAATTGGGTAACGGAAGATACCACTATGTTGCAAGGATTTCCCACGACATAAAAGAAGTCATAACTCCTATGCTCATACATAGTAGCAATGTCAAGGCAGATGCCCTATTCTATCATCTTGACTGGAAAAAGGGTATTCTTCCAAAAAGGGAAATGGTATGGGATAAAATGCACTATACCGAGAAGTTCTGGAACGAGATTCTCTCTCCTGAAGATACTTCGAAATGTCAATTCCCCCGTCCTGTCAAGCCTCAGCTTGCCTATAAGGACGGCTCTGGTCTTTCTCCCGACAACCTTCTCACCGCTAACACACTCGTTGACATGCTCCGCTATGTCTATCATGACGAGATGCTGAAGAACTACTTCATCAATGAGGCTCTCGCTTCTCCTGCAAGTGCAAGAAGCGGTTCCCTTCTCACGAGAATGGCAAGACCGGAATATAGGGACAGGATATTCGTAAAAACAGGCACTCTCGTCACAAAGGGCGGTTCGTCACTCTCTGGCTACCTTCAGGGCTGTGACGGTCACTGGTATATCTTCTCCATCATCCATGAGGACTCACCTGTAGCAGACGCAAGAATATTCCAAGACAGGCTCTGCAAGATGATGATGGGAAATAAAAGAGTAAAGTAGATAGTGTAAAGAATAATGTAATATGAAAACAAAACTATTATTTCTAATAACAGCAGTTTCTCTTTCTTTTGCCTCTTGCAACAATAAGAATGCAGAGACAGCAGAACTTGAGAATGCCTTTGCATATCCCCTTGAAATGGAGAACTACACCTTCTCCGATTCAAGCAAGTACGCTAACATCAGTATCAAGGTTGTACTGCCAGTAGCAAAGGATAGTGTGTCGCAGATTATTCGCGATTCTCTAGCCAATATTATCGGCAACAGCATCCGCAGCTATCAAGGCTCACAGATGGAGGATACCAAACCTCTGATAGCAAAATACAATGGTGATGAGAAAGATGCAAAGAGCATGTTCGACTATTACAGCAAGGAAGTTTCCAAGATGCTCAACTCTCAGGCAAAGGATGATTATGACGAAAGAGTGAAGTACTGGGAAGAAGACACGACCATCACAGAAGAACAGCGCAAGGAATACAAGGAGAGCATAACTTCTTGGGATTACTCAATGGATGTAACCAAGACCTTTGAGGACTCCACATACGTTGTATTCTCTGGTTCAGAATACGCATATATCGGTGGTGCTCACGGTGGTGTCTTTGGTTTCGGAGGCATTACATTCCGTTTCTCAGATGGAAGTAAGGTGAACGGTTTCCTCAAGGATAATGTTGTCAAGGATATGCAACCATTACTCAAGAAAGGACTCAAGGAGTATTTCAACGAGAATGCTGACGACAAAATCACGACCGACCAGCAGCTCATGGAGAATCTACAACTATCTGGTGAAAACGGCAACCTCATCCCATTACCTGCATGGATGCCTTGCCCAGACGAGAAAGGAAAAGGTCTTGTATTTACCTATCAGCAATACGAAATTGCCTGCTATGCAGTCGGTATGCCTTCCTTTGTGCTTAGTTGGGATGAACTCAAGCCATTCCTCAAGGAGGACATCCTTGAAGACTTGAAATAACGTGAGCTCTCAGGAGCCACTTTTGACACCTCTCCTGCTCTTTTCTGGAATAAGAGCTAAATAAGAGCAGCATAAGAGCAACATAAGAGGAACTAAAGCTATACATTTCCCATGGTTTCTCTTCAAGTTACATAGCAATGAACATCATAAATGGGATGTGGAAAGGGCTATAAATCCGATTCCTAATAGGGCAGTTCATAAGGATTGTATATAGATAGGCCTGATTCAAAGAGCGCTGTAAGTGCGACACTTATTATTGGTATCGCACTTACAGCGCTCATTGATTTCAATTTTCAACGAAAT
>JAEEGG010003057.1_pt1 | contig 42159 bp, 36 predicted proteins | sample 9134161 | NCBI WGS metagenome assembly JAEEGG01 (sample SAMN16246543, study PRJNA631951) | gut metagenome | biome: gut microbiome; feature: rumen; material: CR-attached | host: Bos | place: Iran: Karaj | collected 2018-10 | reverse complement strand
TGCCATCCTTACGGGAGGCACTGTAATCAGCGAGGAGAAGGGTTACAAACTCGAAGCTGCCACGCTGCAGATGTTGGGTCAAGCCGACAAGGTCAGCATCAACAAGGACAACACCACCATCGTGAACGGTCACGGCGACAAGAAGAACATTGACGCTCGCACTGCTCAGATCAAGGCCCAGATTAAGACCACGACTTCCGACTATGACCGCGAGAAGTTGCAAGAGCGTCTGGCCAAGATTGCTGGTGGCGTGGCTGTCATTTATGTCGGTGCTGCCTCAGAGGTCGAGATGAAGGAGAAGAAAGATCGTGTGGAGGATGCTTTGAACGCCACGCGTGCTGCCATCGAGGAGGGCATCATTCCTGGTGGTGGTGTCGGCTTCATCCGTGCCATCAAGTCCATCGAGAAGCTGAAGGGCGAGAACGAGGATGAGACCACGGGTATTGCCATCATCAAACGCGCTTTGGAAGAGCCATTGCGTCAGATTGTCGAGAACGCCGGTTTGGAAGGTTCCGTTGTCGTCAACAAGGTCATGGAAGGCAAGGGTGACTTCGGCTTCAATGCTCGCACCGAGGTTTATGAGAACCTGCTCACCACCGGTGTCATTGACCCCGTCAAGGTATCGAGAGTCGCCTTGGAGAACGCTGCTTCCATCGCTGGCATGCTGCTGACCACCGAGTGCGTCATCAGCAACCACAAGGAACCCACACCTCCTACCCCACCTATGCCGATGGGCGGAGGAATGGATGGAATGATGTAATTCCTTAAAGATGAAAGAAGGAAAAATCCCGTCGAGTTCGGCGGGATTTTTTTTGTTTATACAGCTATTTACTCCGTAAAGGTGGTTAAGGAATAGGCAAACATTTTTCATCCATTCACAATAATTGTGTAATTTTGCAGGTTTTAACATTCCAACCCTGCAGAGGATGAAGCTGAACAAGAAATACTTCTTTCTGATGTCACATGACGAGACCATGGAGCCCATCGTGGACTTCAGGGTTAATCTGTTGAACCTCATCATCATCGTCATTGCCAGCGTCGTCATCCTCATCGCCCTTACCACTCTCATCATCGCCTTCACACCACTGCGCGAATACATTCCCGGATACACCGACACCTCGTTGCAGCGTGAAGTCTATGTGCTGAATCGCAGGGCCGACTCTATCCAAAACGAGTTGCATCGCAAAGACATCTATTTCAACAACCTCAAGCTGATCGTTGAAGGTTATGATTTCAGCAACGACAGCGTCCAAAACGATATCTACGCTCCTATGGCAAGCTTCGACATCGACACCATCGAGATCAGGAAGTCGTCGCAAGACAGCGCCTTGAGAGCCGAATTTGAGAATGCCAACTTTTACAACCTGCACGCTTCGGGCAACCTAGTCAACACTCACCATTTCGGAGTCTCCAACTTCTTCACCCCTCTGACAGGAATCGTCACACAACCCTACGACCCAAAGAACCGACACTTCGGCATCGATGTCGCCGCCAAAGAAAACCAAGTGATCAAAGCCACCCTCGACGGCACCGTCATCTTCTCTTCTTGGACCCCCGACTATGGCTACACTATTGGTATTCAACACGAAAACAACTATTTCTCTACCTATAAACACAACTCCACCCTTTTGAAAAAAGAAGGTGACTTCGTCAAAGCCGGCGAAGCCATCGCCATCGTCGGTGAGTCGGGAGCCTTGACCACAGGGCCCCACCTGCACTTCGAGCTTTGGCACAATGGCACCTCCGTCAATCCACAAGAATATATAGACTTTGAGAAAGGTGAAAATTGAAAGGTGAAAGATGAAAGGTGAGAGGTATTGATATTAAAGAATAATAAATATAAATATGGTAATATTAACGAAAGTAATCCAGTTTTTTTTAGCCCTATCCATTTTGATTTTTGTACATGAGTTGGGGCATTTCTTGGCAGCAAAGATGTTCAAAGTCAGGGTGGACAAGTTTTACCTGTTTTTCGATTGGGGTTTCAGCCTTTTGAAAGTGAAACGGGTGAATGGCAAGCTGCGTTGGAAGTTTTTCTCCAAACCCACGCCTGAGAAATACAATGCCATCGAGACGCGTGACGAGCGAGGCAAGAAAAAGTATGAGTACGAAGCCATCGACCTCAACACGTTGGATGAGGACGACTGGAGACGAAGCGACTCCACCGAATATGGCATCGGCTGGTTCCCTTTGGGTGGCTACAACAAGATTGCCGGCATGATCGATGAGTCGATGGACAAAGAACAGATGAAACAGCCTGCACAAGAATGGGAGTTCCGCTCCAAGCCCGCTTGGCAACGTTTCATCATCATGGTGGCAGGTGTCACGATGAATGTCCTCCTCGCTTTCGTCATCTACATTGGAATGTTATCGAGCTATGGTGAACAGTATCTCCCCACCTCTGAAGTCAACAAATACGGCATTGTAGCCGACAGCCTAGCTCAGGAGTTCGGTTTAAGAGATGGAGATAAGATATTGAGTATCAACGGAAAGGAAATCAACGACTTCTATCGCATCACCACAGAGATGATCTTGGAAGACGCCAAGACCATCGAGGTGGAGCGTGATGGAAAAGTAGTCGTCATCCAGCTGCCAGAAGATGCCACGGCCAAGTTGCTGAGCTCGCAGGATGTCAATTTCATCAGCTACCGGATGCCTTTCGTGGTGTCGGACTTCAGCAGTGGCTCGGTTGCCAAGGCTGCGGGGATGGAAGTCGGTGATGTCATCATCGGCATCAACGAAGTTCCCACACCATATTATCATGACTTTGTCAGAGAGATCAAGCAGTTCAAGAACCAAGACATCGACGTGCGAGTAGTGCGTGACTTCGACACCATCGCCCTAACCATGCACCTGCCCGAAGAAGCCATCATCGGTGTATATTTGGCGCCTTTGAGCGACTATTTCAACTTGGAGACCAAGGACTACACCTTCTGGCAGGCCATCCCGAGAGGATTCAAGAAGACCTTCACGGAAATCGGTGACTACTGGAAGCAGCTGAAGCTCATCTTCAACCCAAGCACTAAGGCTTATGAGAGTGTGGGAGGTTTCATTTCGATTGGGAAGATCTTCCCTGACACCTGGGTGTGGAGCATGTTTTGGAGACTGACAGCCTTCCTGTCGATAGCCTTGGCGGTGATGAACATCTTGCCCATCCCTGCACTCGACGGTGGACACATTCTCTTCCTGCTTTATGAGATCATCACCCGTAGGAAGCCGAGCGACAAATTCATGGAAATTGCCGAGTATATCGGACTGTTCATCGTGTTGGCCTTGGTGATTTTCGCCAATGGAAACGATATTATCAAACTTTTCAAATAATTCTACCTTTAAAAAAAAGAATTTTTGTAATTTAGCCGCTTCATTTCATAGACCGTCTAAAATGTCCAAACTAAAACATATCGTCCTTGTTATTGCTGCTGTGTTGACCTCTTTGGCAGGGGTCCGAGCCCAACAGGCACCGATATTCACCAACTATACCAACTCGTATGCATACATCAACCCTGGGTTTGCTGGTTTGAGTGAGGGTGTGAACCTGTTGGGACTGTATCGGCAACAATGGGCTGGCTTCATCGAAAACCCCGAAGTGAATGGAATGACACCGACCACGTTTTTGTTGACAGGCGACATGCCCATCCGTGCTTTGGGAGGTGGCATTAGCTTTTCGGTCATGAACGACCAATTGGGTTTTGAGAACAACACCAATGTAGGTTTGGGTTATGCTTATCATATTGATTTAGGTGGTGGCACCTTGGGCATAGGCGTCTCGGCCTCATTGTTGAACCGTGCCGTTGACTTCTCCAAGCTGAAGCCTGGTGATGGCAGTGATCCCTTGATCTCGCAGATGAGCCAGGAGAGTTCGATGCTTTTCGATGCCAGTGCAGGATTGTTTTTCCAGATTCCCGAATCATTCTATATTGGCGTCTCAGGCATCAACCTGTTTGAGACCACCAACAGGGCCATGGGGTCGAACGAGACGGGAGCCAGTTTCACCACGGACCGCACTTTGTATTTGGTAGCCGGCTTTCCTTTCCTGTTTGAGTCCATGCCTGCTTTCAAGTTCACGCCATCGGTGAGTGTGATGAGCGACATCGCTTCCACGCAGCTTAACGCGGGTATCAAGATCACCTATAACGACGCCTTCTCGTTGGGAGTCAACTACCGTCCCCAAGAATCCATTGGCTTGTCTGTCGGTTTGGCCATCAGGGATTTCGTACTCATCTATGCTTACGACATCAACACGATGGGCTACAGCATCCCCGGTTCGCATGAAATTGCCCTCAGTTATTGCTTCAAGTTGGATTTGGACAAAACCCCGAGAGACTACCGCAGTGTTAGATATTTATAAGCCATGTCGCAAAAAATATCCACTCCCATACAATATTTTGTTGATTTAGCGGTTATTTGAAATACATACGACCATTTAGAAGATAGATAAACATATGATTATCAAAGAGATGAAAAAATTACTGTTCATTTTTTCCTTAGCAATTATGTTCACGGCGTGCGGTACAGGCAACCAGGGAGAGCTGGTTGGCGTGCGCAGATCGACGTCTTCATTCAACCAACCTGATCCTTACGGCATGGTATTCATCCCCATGGGAAGCTACACGATGGGTGTAGGTGGTGAAGACATCAACGCTTCGATGCTGTACGAGCCCAAGACCGTGTCCGTGTCCGCTTTCTTCATGGATGAGACAGAGGTCACCAACAACGAATACCGGCAGTTCGTGTATTGGGTTAGAGACTCTATTGCCAGAAGGATTTTGGCGGAGGTCAACCCTGAGGTTTATGCCATCACTGAGACCAAGAGCGGTGAGACGTTGGATCCTCCGATGCTGAACTGGAAAGAGAAGATTGACTGGAACAGCAAGGACCAAGACGTAAGGGAGGCTTTGGAGCCGATGTTCCTTCCGGAGCATGAGCGTTATTTCCGCGCCAAGGAAATTGACACGAGAAAGCTTTACTATTCATATTATTGGGTTGACCTTCATGCTGCTGCCATGAAGGAGTTCGAAGGTGAGGATCTGATTCCGAACGACTACTCCATCGGCGAGGCTGACAACGGCATCAACGCAGACCGCAAGGGTGCCTGGGCCAACCGTAAGCAGGGCTATACCGACCGTTCGGTCTATGTGCGTCAGGAGGCTGTCAACGTCTATCCCGACACTTTGTGCTGGATTCACGACTACGCCTATTCGTTCAACGACCCGATGACTGAGAAGTACTTTTGGCATCAGGCTTACGACCATTATCCGGTGGTAGGTGTGACCTGGCAACAGGCTCGTGCTTTCTGCACGTGGAGAACCCAGCTGAAGAACTCATTCCAATCGTCGAAAAACGATGCCTTGGTTTCGGAGTTCCGCCTGCCCACTGAGACCGAATGGGAATGGGCTGCCCGTGGTGGTGATCGTCTGAACCCCTATCCGTGGGGTGGTCCCAACACTAGAAACGTGAAAGGTTGTTTCCTGGCCAACTTCAAGCCGCTTAGAGGCAACTACATCGCCGATGGTGGTCTGAGGACCCTCATCGTAGGCTGCTATCCCCCCAACCACTATGGCTTGTACGATATGGCCGGCAACGTGGCTGAGTGGACCAATAGCGCTTTCGACCCCACCTCATATAACTTCACTTGGGACTTGAATCCCGACTACACCTACAATGCCAAGGACGACGACCCGCCCGTCATGAAGCGCAAGGTGGTCCGCGGTGGTTCATGGAAAGACATTTCTTATTACATCCAAGTGACCTCACGCGATTACGAGTACCAAGACACTGCTCGCAGTTATATCGGATTCCGCACCATCCAGCCTTACATGGGTCGTAACAAGGGCGACAATCCAAAACTTTCAAGAGTCTATAGATAACAAACGATTATAATCAACTTTTTTAGAAAACATTTGTCATGGCAAAAGAAAAAAAAGAACTCAGTAAATTCAAGAAATTCCTCTTATCGAAAAAGTATAAGACCTTCATGGGCTACCTCTATGGTTGGGGTGCTGCCGTAGTTATGGTTGGTGCTTATTTCAAACTGACTCACATTCAAGGTGCAGACTTCATGTTGGCTTTAGGTCTGGGCATCGAGGCTATCATTTTCTTCATGTCAGCCTTTGAGCCTCAGCACATGGATTACCAGTGGGACAACGTCTTTGTTGAATTGGAAGAAGACTGGGATGGAGAGACGCGGACGAAGTTTGGTACCACCAATGCTGGTGGAGTCGCGACCTCGAATGTTGACGGAGCCGTGATTGACAAGATGTTCGACAAGATGAACGTTAGCCAAGACACCTTTAACAGAATCAGCAGAGGTTTGGACAAGTTGGCTGAAAACGCCCAAGGCATCGCCGAGGTCTCCAATGCTATGGCCGCCACTAACAACTATGCCAAGGCCATGGAGCAAGCCACCAAGAACATTGCTGACTTTGCAAACAACTACACCAAGACCAACGAGCAACTGACCGCTTCACTGAGCAAACTCGACTTCAGCGCTTTGGACGCCAACACCATCAAGAAGGTGGCCACCAGTATGCAGTCGCTCAACTCCATCTATGAGCTTCAGCTCCAGAGTGCCGAACAAACCTCCGACACCACCAAGAAGCTGACCGCCACGATGAACCAATACATGGAAAACCTCAGCGCCTCCGCCAACAACGCTAATGAACTCAACAAGCAGCTGACCCAACTGTCATCCCGCCTGACCGCCCTCAACAACGTCTATGGCGGCATGTTGTCAGCAATGAACATCAAGGCATAAATCTACTCAGTTTGTAACCATTAAAAAAGGAGTTAGATACTATGTCAGGCGCAAAAGAAACCCCAAGACAGAAAATGATCGGGATGATGTACCTGGTCTATACTGCCTTGTTAGCCATGAACGTCTCCAAGGATATCCTGGGAGCATTCGACACCGTGAACACCGGTGTGCAAGAGACCAACATCACCTTGATGCAGCAGATTGCTCAGAAATACACCACCTTCGAGGAACAATACAACCTCGACAAGGAAAAGGTGGGACCCTATTGGGAAGAAGCTCAACAACTCAGGGAAAAGACCAACGAGATTATCAACTACATCGAGGCCATGAAATGGGACCTGGTGAGCAGGATCGAGGAAAAGGACTATGCAACTGCCGTTAATGATGGACTGTTGAAGACCCCCGACACCACCCAATACAACGGACGACTGCTGTATAACATCAACACCTCGAAGATCAAGTCGAGAGACAATTACAACAAGCCCACGGAATACATGATGGGCAACCCTGAAGGTAACGGAAGAGCATTTGAACTCTCCGAGAAAATCAGGGAATACCGCCACGAGATCGTCAAGCTGACAGGCTTTGAGCACATCCACGAAATTGGATTGGTTACTGACAGCGTCTATGGCTCCCGCGACTATGTGTTGCAACAGACGGGTGTCCACGAAAGTGCTGTTGCCAAGCTCCCAGTAGAAGGCGAATACTATGGTGGTCGTATCGACTACGCTCCCGATGCTGCTGATGCCCTACAGAAAGGCTGGGAATACAACAACTTCCACCATACGGTGTTGATTGCCGACGTGACCCTGCTCAACAAGCTGATTTCGGAGATTGAAACCGCAGAGTTGAACACCGTTTCTCAACTGGCTCAAGCGGTTCACGCTGACGACTACACCTTCGATGAAGTTGGTGCCAAAGTGTTTGCCGAGAGCAATTACATCCTCTCTGGCCAGACCTACCGTGCACAAGCCATGGTGACTGCATGGCAAAACACGCAGACCACCGCCCGAATTCGTCTCGACGGAGGACCAGAAAAAGAATATTCCAGCGATGGACAAGGTGTCATCAACCTTGACTACAACGTTGGCATAGGTACTCACAAATACACGGGTGTCATCAAGATGCGCAATCCTAAGACCAACGAGTTGGAGGACTACACTTTTGAAAACAGTTTCACTGTGGCTCCTCCTGCGGTGAGTGTTTCGGCTACCAAGATGAATGTGGTATATGCTGGTATCGACAACCCCATCGCCATCGGTGGCGGTGTGGGCGGTGAGATCTCAGCCACGGCCACAGGAGCTACGCTGAACAGAACGGGCAATGGCACCTATAACCTTCGTGTCAACGGCAATCCGAGCGAAGTGGTGGTCCACGTCAGTTCACAAGGCAGCTCTTTGGGCAACATGAAGTTCCGTGTGAAGGAACTGCCTAAACCGACGGCCAAGATCGACAATGTGGGTGCCGACGGCAAAGTCACCAAGAGTGCCTTGCTTGCCGCCAACATGGTGAGAGCTGAGATGAAAGACTTCGATTTTGAAGGTGTTAAATACGATGTGGTCGGTTATACCGTTAAATATAGAACCAAGGCTGGAACCACAAAAGAAGAAAAAGTTTCTGGTTCCAAGTTCAATGAGACCCTTAAGGGTGTGTTTAACTCCGCCAATGTGGGTGACATCTACGTATTCACCGCCATCCGCGTCAAAGGTAACGACAACAAGGAGAAGGTACTCGACACCCAAATCGCCGTTGAAATCAAATAAGACAACAACATAAAACCATAGAAGATGAAAAAGACACTTGTTTCAACATTGACAGCCATGATGCTCTTTGGCATGGTGCTGAGCGTTGCCGCCCAGACCACGGAAGCCAAACCACCAAGGAACAGCATCCTTACGAAACGCCAGGAGACGATGGTGGAGAAGAAACTGTCGCCCCTTCCGGAGATCCGCGAGGAATATGTGATGTGGAAGAAGACCATCATCCGTGAAATCGACTTCCGCCAGAAGATCAACCAGGTGTTTTATTATCCCGTCAACCCCACCGAAGATTGGCGCAACTTAATCACCGTACTTTACGACGGCATCCAACAAGGCAACATCACTCCTTACCGTGTGGAAAACAACATCGATGATATGGTCACTCCATTGACGAGAGACGACTTTGAGAAAGAAAACACCAAGATCGGTGACCCGCCGGTCATCATGCGTGACGGCGTGGAAGTTGCCAATGAGATCATCTTCAAGGATCGCATGGTCAACGTCACCCGTCTGAGAATCAAGGAAGACTGGTATTTCGACAAGCATTTGTCGCAGTTCCTCGTCCGCATCATCGCCTTGGGACCCATCATCGTTGATGAAGACGGTCTGTCGCAGGCCTGCTGGATTCCTTACGATGACCAGACCCGCAAAGTCCTCTCGGAGGCTTTCGTAGCCAACCGCAAGAACGGTGCTGAACGCCGCACCTTTGAGGAGATCCTCAACAAACGCGTGTTTGACAGCTATATCGTAAAGGAGGAGAACATGTACGATCGTTACATCAACTCCTACGCCATGAACATCGACGCTCTCTTCGAGTCCGAACGCATCAAGAACGAGATGTTCGACTTTGAACAGAGCCTTTGGGAGTATTAGAATTGAGAGTTGAGAAGTTGATAGGGCATCTTTCGGTGTTAGGTGCCTATACGATATTCGGATTCAACATCATCATTTGCAAGGAGCTGACCAACACGCATTTGGTCAGCTCCTTGGGTTTGTTTTGCTTCCGTTCATTAGGGGCTTGTCTGTTGTTCTGGCTTATTTCCTTTTTCTTGCCCAAAGAGAAGGTTCCTTTCAAGGACCTATGTGGAATCTTCGTGGCATCGATGCTGGGCTTCTTTCTCACTCAGCTCGCCTATCTGGAGTCCAGCAAATTCACCACGCCTTTGGACACGTCCATCATCACCTCCACCACCCCCATCTTCACCATGTTTGTGGCCGCTGTCGCCTTAAAAGAGCCCATCACTTGGAAGAAAGCCGGTGGTGTAACGCTGAGCTTCATCGGGGTCATCTTGTTGGTGCTTAACACCATCAGCGTCCATAGCGGAGGAGTCAGCGAGACTCGACCCATCGGCATCTTGCTGATGATAGGCAATTGTCTCTTCTTTGCCTCTTATTTAGGCATTTTCAGGCCTTTGATATCCAAATATCATGTGGTCACCTTCATGAAATGGATCTTTCTGTTTTCGACTATTGTTGCCATTCCACTCGACATTAAGGAGCTGACCCATTTGCCCTTCGCCGAGATGAGCACCAGCTATTGGCTACAGTTAGGGTATATCATACTCTTCGCTACTTTCATCGCCTATTTTCTTTTGCCTATCGGCCAGAAACAATTGCGTCCAACGGTGGTGAGTCTCTACACCTATGTTCAGCCATTAATCGGCATGATTACCAGTATTGTGCTTGGCATGGACCGCTTGAATTGGCAGAAGATTTTAGCCGCTATTATGGTGTTTACGGGAGCATTCTTAGTGAACAAAAGCCGAGCGAGGGAAAAATGAGAACGGAATATTACTTTGATAAAAAATAGCATAAAATTGTTGTGTAGTTTAAAATTAATTATTATCTTTGCGGAAATTATTAAAATCCGCAATCATGAAAACTACCGACAATGTGATCCGTTTCGACTGGGCCGCCAAGTACATGCTTCGCGACAAGGCCTCGTTCGGAATCCTCGAAGGCTTCCTCTCCGCCCTTCTGAATGAACAAGTCAACATCGTCGAACTCCTCGAGAGCGAGAGCAACCGACAGCAACGCAACGCCAAGTCCAACCGCGTCGATATCAAGGCCACCAACGACCGGGGCGAGATCTTCCTCGTCGAGATCCAGCAGGCCACCGAGGCCGAGTTCCTGCAACGCATCCTCTTCAGCGCCTCCAAGACCATCATCGAGCATGTCAACTCCGGACTCGACTACACCCAGGTAAAGAAAGTCTATTCCGTCAACATCGTCTATTTCAACCTAGGCAAGGGCAGCGACTACCTATATCACGGCCGCAACGAGCTCCGCGGCGTCAACACCGGCGACACCCTCGTCGTCAGCCAGAAGGACCGGAAAGGCATCCGCTTGGTCGGCCCCGACGACGTGTTTCCCGAATACTACATCCTCCGCGTGGCACAGTTCGACGAGGAGAACCCCAAGACGCCCCTCGGCGAGTGGATGCGCTACTTCAAGTGGGGCTACATCGACCCCAAGACTAAGGTCCCCGCCCTGCGCAAGGCCCTCAGAAGGCTCAACCTGATGAAGATGAGTACCGAAGAACGGAAGGAATACGAATACGCGCTCTACAACAAGCACTACGAGGAGGACATCGTCAACACCGCACGAAACGAAGGGCTCTTCATCGGTGAGCAACAGGGGGTGGCCAAAGGCAAAGCCGTGGAAAGGGAGGCTATGATCCTACGCATGAAGAAATCTGGCATCGATGCAAAGATGATCGAGAAAATCCTGAGCGATTAGACGATTCACCTGGTTTTGACAGTTTGAGAAAAAAGCCTTATCTTTGCAGTATGGAAGTCAACCTGCTGCAAACCAACATCAGCTACCTGAAGGGCGTGGGACCCAAGAAGGCGGAGATTCTCAACAAGGAGTTGAAGGTCTATACCTTCATGGACATGCTCAACCAGTTCCCATTTCGGTATATCGACAAGAGCCAAATCCACAAGGTGGCGCAGGTCAACGACGACCTAGTGTATTATCAACTCATCGGCACCATCGATCATGTGCAGCTCATCGGTGCACCACGGGCCACTCGTGCCACCGCACGTTTTACCGACGAGACGGGAAGCATCGAACTCGTCTTCTTCCGTGGACTGAAGTGGATCAAAAACCGCTTCAAGCCTGGAGTCAAGTACGTTCTTTTCGGAAAAGCCTCCGAGTTCAACCACAACTACAACTTCGCCCATCCCGAGATTGAGGAGTACAATCCCAACGACCCCCTCATCGGCGAGGGGCTCCAAGGGGTGTATAACACCACAGAGAAGATGAAAGACCACGGACTTGGCACCCGACAGATTGCCAAGATGCAACGTCAGATTCTCCAACAAGTCATGGATCTCATCCCTGAGACCCTGCCCTTGCAACTCCTTCAAAAAGAAAACCTCATCCCGCGAAAATACGCCTATTACCAGATTCATGTCCCTTCCAACAACATCGAGATACAACAAGCCACCCGAAGGTTAAAATACGAGGAACATCTCTTCTTTCAGCTTAAGTTGCTCCGGGCAAAGAAACGCCGCGAGAGCCTTAACCAGGGCTATGTATTCAGCCAAGTGGGCGACTATTTCAACACCTTCTATAAAGAGCACCTCCCCTTCCCGCTCACCAACGCACAAAAAAGGGTGATTCGCGAAATCCGCATCGACTTGGGCAGCGGCCACCAAATGAACCGCCTACTCCAAGGCGACGTGGGCAGTGGCAAGACCATTGTAGCCCTCATGGTGATGTTACTGGCCCTCGACAACGGCTACCAGGCTTGCATGATGGCCCCCACCGAGATTCTCGCCACACAACATTACGCCACCCTCAAGGAACAGCTTAAGGACATGCCCGTGAAGTTCGCCCTCCTCACCGGCTCCACCAAGGCCAAGGAACGGCGCGAGATCTATAGCGGGTTGGAGGACGGCTCCTTACAAATTGTCGTTGGCACCCATGCCCTTATCGAAGAGAAGGTGGTCTTTAAAAAACTCGGCCTCGCCATCATCGATGAGCAACACCGATTCGGCGTGGCGCAACGTTCACGCTTCTGGGAAAAGACCGACCGGCCGCCACATATGCTAGTGATGACCGCCACCCCTATCCCCAGGACCTTGGCCATGACCCAATACGGCGACCTCGACGTCTCCAAAATAGACGAATTACCTCCAGGCAGAAAACCTGTGGAGACCTACCACGTGTATGATGATGACCGATACCGCATCATGATGTTCATGAAACAGCAGATTGCCAAGGGACGGCAAATCTATGTGGTATATCCATTGATTAAGGAGTCGGAAAAGACTGACATGATTGCCCTACAAGAAGGCTATGAGGCACTGTTGCGTGACTTCCCAGAACCCCAATACAAAATATCGGTGTGCCACGGGCAGCTGAAACCCGAGGACAAGGACTTCGAGATGCAGCGTTTCATCACCAAGAACACCCAAATCATGGTGGCCACTACCGTCATAGAGGTTGGGGTCAACGTACCCAATGCGAGTGTGATGATCATCGAGAATGCCAACCGTTTCGGTTTGTCGCAACTGCATCAGCTCAGGGGCCGTGTAGGTCGTGGAGCCGACCAATCGTATTGCATCCTCGTCACCGACCATAAACTCACTCCCGACGGCAAGACCCGCATGAAGACCATGTGTGCCACTTCTGATGGATTCGAAATCGCTGAAGTTGACTTGGAGCTTCGTGGTCCTGGCGAGACGGGAGGACTGAGACAATCCGGTCAGATCGAGATGCTCATTGGGGACCTTCAAAAAGACGGGGCACTGATTCCTCAGGTGAGAGATGCTGCCATTCAGATTCTCAACGACGACCCTAAGCTCATCAAACCCGAAAACCGAATGCTGAGAGAACACTATAAGGAGCTCTTTGCCCAGACTTTTGACTGGAGTCAAATCGGTTAAAGATGAAAGGTGAAAATTGAAAAACCTTTCACCTTTCAATTTTCACCTTAATAGCTGTTGACGAGTACCCTTCCACCAGAGGGATGGTCTCGACAAGGCCTCCGTAACTGGTGACGAGGTCGTGACCGACAATCTCCTCCACTTTATAATCCGCACCTTTGACCAACACATCGGGATGGACTGCTTTGATCAACTCGTAGGGCGTGTCTTCGTCGAAAAGCACCACCGCATCAACAAAACTCAACGAAGCCAACACCATAGCTCGAGCCTCTTGATCATTCACGGGACGGCCATCACCTTTCAAGCGACGTACCGAAGCATCGGTATTCAAACCCACCACCAACACATCACCCTTGTCGGCAGCTTGGGCAAGATACTCCACATGACCCCGATGAAGGATGTCGAAACAGCCGTTGGTGAACACGATGCGGAGACCTTGGCTACGCCATGTTGAGAGTTGAAAGGTGAGAGTTGAAAGGTGAAAGGTGATTTTATTCCTAATCAGCTGAAGGGTGTTCATGGTTTGTCTTTTTTTTGAAAGAATAGTATTTATTTGTCAAGTAGCTGAAAGTCACACAGATAATGGAAATGATGATATAGGAGACCGTAGGCCACCAATGGAACACTTCCACGAAGAGCTTCAAGCCTAGATAGTTGATCATTATGTTGCCTACCGTGACGAGCAAATAACGGATGATTTGTGTCCTGCCTCTCAAAGTGGAGCCTGAGAAACTGATGTGACGAGCCATCCAAAATCCAGTCAGGAAGGTAATGGGAAATTTAAAGATAAAAGCAGCGATATGAGGAGTGAAGGCGATAAATCCAAGGTCGAACACCTTACCCTTGAACACGAAATGATAAAACACATAGTAAAGCACCCACTCCAAGGCTAGGTTCAAGCCTCCGCAACAACCGTAACGGAACAGCTCCAAAGGCATGATTTTCTTGAACGGCGGATAAAAGAAATCAATCACCGTCGTCATTATCCGTTCAACTCGTTTTTCAATCTTTCGTATCATCTCACCCAAATCAAGTTATAATCATTCATGAATTCCGCGGTTTTTTTCTTGTCATCGGTGAAACCGAGCACATAGCCACCACCTCCTGATCCGGAGATCTTCACGCCGAAATGGAAATTGGGTTTCTCAATGAAAAGGTCAATGGCATTGTCGGTGATCATGGGACGCAGGAAACGCATCTGACCTTCTGTAAGTTGCCTCAAGGATGTGAAGAAGCTTTCCTTCTCCCCGGCAATCAGTTGATCGATGCAGGCACTCACACAAGGTACATATTCTGATTGGAATGCTAGGAGATAGTCTGCTTCATCCCTTTTTTTCTTGAAATACTGCACCAGAGGTTTGGTGTTGCTTTTTATGCCGGTATCGGCAAGAAACACGTGGATATCGGAAGGGATGAAATCCTCCTCCAACAAGGCCACTCCTTGAGGAGTGATTTTGAAAGGCTGGTTAAGGTAACATTGCAGGGGATCGATACCCGAGCTGCTTCCATGAAAGCAACTTTCCATGCGACCGAGGATGCGTTTCAGTTCCATGAAGTCATCCACATGTCGCAATGCGAAGCGTTGATAGACAGCAGCGGAGAGCATGCCTGAGCTGCCGAGGCCATAGCCAGTAGGGACGTTGGAGTCGAAGAACAGGCCTGCGTTGAGTTCGGCATCTAAGCGAGGAAAATCGAACATCAACCCCAATTCCTCATCAGCGGCAAGGTACTGGCTGAAACGACGGATGCTTTTGTTTGAGGACAAAGCTCCTGGAGCTGCCAATGAAGGATCCGTTTTCCACACCCCATAACAGTCACGGAAAGGAATCATCAAGGCGGTAGCATCGAAGATCATCGAATACTCGCCAAAAAGGATGATTTTGCTATGGAAACGGTCGTTCATGCTCAAGAGGTCTTAATGGTTTGAGGAAGGTCCATCGCCCACCCGATCAGCAATCCAAAGGCTACCTGAACAGAAACGCTCCAGTTCGTCCATGATGAACCGTTCCACCAGCACGGCATGGCGGTCAGGATAAAGCACATGGACGTTGGGACCGGCATCGAGGGTGAAGCACACTGGGATATCGGTCTCCTCGCGGAACTCACACACTGCTCGGATAATTCGCAATGTGTTGGGCTTCATCAAGATAAACGAAGGATTGGAACACATCATCAAGGCATGGAGCTGCATCGCTTCAGCTTCGGTGATTTGCATAAAACCCTCCAGGTCGCCTGTTTTCAGCACCGTCAACAAATCAGTTACATGCGCTCTAGCTTGTTCATAACGGGTTGCGGCATAAGGGTTGCTCTCCATCAAGGCATGTCCGGCGCGACTGGACACTTCTTTTTGTGCATCGCTCACCACGAGGATACTGTCGTGATAAGTCTTGAACACTGGTGCAATGTCGTCTTCGAGACTGACTGCATATTCATCGGAGCTTTCAGCCACAGCGTCTGTTTGTCCCCACAGGGCCATCGTGGGGAGCACCGATCGGCAGGCGCTACCCGAGGCGAGACGGGAAAAATAGGATGCCTTTTGTTTATCGATGGAGTCTGTGCCCTTGGCCATCCGCTCCATATCGAGCAGGCACAGCACCAAGGCACTCATCGAAGAGGCCGAGGATGCGATGCCGGAGGAATGCGGAAAGGTGTTGCGGCTATTGATACGCAGATCCAGCTGTTTCAAGAATGGGAAACTGTCGATTTGGCTCAACAGGAAAGACTCGACCTTTTTTTGAAAAGCGGGATTGGGTTTGCCATCAAAATAAAAACTCAAGCCAAAACGGTCTGATTTCTCATAAAAGACCGATGTTTCTGTCCTGCATTGGCTCAGAGTGAAGCTGATGGAAGGGTTTTGAGGCAATTGCACACCTTTCTTGCCCCAGTATTTCACCAGGGCGATGTTGGAAGGGCTTTGCCATTTCACGCCGCCATGAAACGACTCTGGCAGCTCGCCGTCAAAAGCATCATTGATCCATTTGTTTTCCATTGCTAATTCTTCAATAACCTATTGATAAACTATATCATCGTATTTAAAAATGATATCTAATCCTTTTTGATGGAAGAAATCTTTCACTTGAATCTCAGGCCAACGTGTTGCGACCAAAACAAAGTCACCTCCCCAGGCACCGAGCGACTTCATTGTTCCTTCAAAATCAGGAAAATGACTTTGCACAGGTTCGCGGTCAAGACAACGGGAAAGGATGGCTTCATGTTGTTGTATTAAATCACAAAATTCGTCAAAATTATTGACAGATGGCAGTTTTCTGCTAATATTGGAGACTTCGTCCATCGCCTCATGAAAATCCTGATGGCGAGCCCGCTCGTTGAAGGCTGCCACCTCCTTCGAGGAATGTTGTTTCTGACCTTGATAGACGAAGTAGAGATTGTTGGCAAAGAGGGGCTTGAAATAGGCAGGAGCCGTGACGGGTTGATCCATCTCGAGTCGATAGAAGATGGGGGTTGTGGCTGTGGCACAAGCGATGTCGTAGCCTGAACCTCCCAGGGTTTTCTTCAGCAATTCGTAGGGATTCACCTGGGCCCATCGGGCGAGGTTGGCAATCAAGGTAGAGCTGCTTCCGAGGCCCCAAGCTGGATTAAAATCGAGATGCGTCTCGAAGCTAAGACTTTGGTCGAAGACGATGGGGTTTAGCTCTCGCAATGCTGATAGGATGTCTCTCAGTTTTTCAGCTTTGGAGGGGGAATCGGAGGTCAGTATTTCGAGGGTGTCGTTTTTGAGGGAAGATGTAAACCATTTTCCATTGGGGTTATAGGCGTTCCATTGGATCAGGTGGTTTTCAGGTTGGATTGCTTCAACGGTCATTGATTGTCCGAGACGGAGGGGGATGGCAAGGGCCAGGGCTCCATGCAGCACAAGGTATTCGCCTGTGAGGAGCAGTTTACCGTTGGAGGCATAGTATTGTTTCATTTTCGGATGGTATCTAAGAAATGTTCCACGGCGGCGAAGGAGACGGTCTTGTCCTTAAAGAAGTCGCGTGCTTGTCGTTTCTCGTCCTCCGAAGCTTGCAGTTGGTTGAGGATGTTGTTGAGGTGCATCTTCATGTGTCCTGCCTGGATACCTTTGGTAGTAAGGGATCGCACGGCGGAGAAGTTGTTGGCAAGGCCCATGGTAGCGGATATAGTCATCAGCTCTGGGGCGGTGGGGTTGCCCAGGAGTTCGAGCGATTTCTTGGCCAGGGGATGCAGACTGGTGAGTCCGCCCACGGTACCCAGGGCCATCGGCACTTCCAGTTCGAAGCGGAAAATGCCATCGGTGATGGTGACAGTAGAGAGGCTCTCATAGCGGCCATTGCGCGAAGCGTAGGTGTGTCCAGCGGCTTCCACGGCGCGGAAGTCGTTGCCCGTGGCGATGACCACGGCATCAATGCCATTATAGATACCTTTGTTATGGGTGGTAGCACGGTCGATGTCGATATGGGCTATATCGACGGCCTTTTTGAATTTCAGTGCATATTCGGGTCCTGACAGGTGCTCATCGATGCCATCGAGTTGGTCTGTAGGGCATTCCACCCACACCTTGACACGGCAGTCGGGGGTGTTGTTGGAAAGGATGGTCATGATGGTCTCGGTGGTACGCAGTTCTTCAGGCAGGTCGAGCCGTTCGGCAAAGAAGTCATGGAGGCTATGGCCAAACTGTTCGAGAACAGTATTGATGAAGTTGGCTCCCATGGAGTCACAGGTATTGAACTCGACTCTCAGCTGGTAGTAGTCGGGAATCTGTGCGGTATAGTCGAGGAGTTGGATATCGAGGATTCCTCCACCGCGTTTTCTCATGTTGGCGGTAATGCTATCCGTATCGTTGAGAAGACGTGTCTTGATGTCGGGGAAAAGGGATTCAAGTTGAGGCATCGTACCTTTCCAGCCAAAGTGGACTTGGCCGACTTTACGGACGTCGATGACTTGAGCATGGAATCCCCCACGTTCGCCCCAAAACTTGGCTGCTGCTGAGGCGGCGGCCACGACGGAGCTTTCTTCGATGACCATGGGCACGATGTAATTCTTCCCGTTGATCATCACATTGGGCGAGATGCCATAGGGAGTGAAGAAGTTGGTGATGGTGTTCTCGCTAAACTCGTCGAAGAGCTTTTGTTGTCCCGTGTCGGAATGCCAATAGCTCTTGAGGAGGCGTATCACCTCTCCAGGGTTCTCAAAGTAGTTGGCGATAAGTTTCAGCTTTTCTTCTTTGAGAAGTTTCGAAAAGCCTTTCTTGACACGTTCGCTAGAGCTCATGGTTACCAGTCTTCTTCTTCCACACGTTCTTCCGGTTTCAGTTTTTCTTCCAGGTTTGCGCCCCATGCTTCAGCAAATGCGGCAATCTGGTCGAGGTAGTCCCCCCAAGCGGTGTCATACTGGGGATCTTCTTTGTCGAGCCACCGCTCGATAGGGAAAAGCCCCTTGGTAGTCTTGCTAGTGTCGAGGGTGAGGTCGGTGATGGTATAACGGATACGTCCTTCCCGCACTTCGACGGTGAACTTGTAGTTCACGGCAGGGCATTTGGATTTGACTTCCTCTTGACAGTCCAGTTGGATGATGTGTTTTCCGGTGATTTTGGAGCCGTCGTTGCCAGTGACGACAGCCATGGGATTCTTATAGGCGGAGCGGAGCCATTCACCGGCAATGCGGTTAAAGACTTCGCTGTTTGTACCTTCAGTAGGGATCACCCGTTGGAAACAGATCTTCTTGGTCTTCTCACTGACGGGGATGGTGGCGGTTTGTGCAAAAGAGGCAGCGGCTAATACCAAGGCTGCTACAGTCAGAAACAATCTTTTCATTTTCTTGTACTGATTTGGTGAGACAAAGATACGCTAAAAAAGGATAAAAACGCAAATATCGCACCAAACTATAACGGATAGATGGAAGAAGAATTGTCGATATCCAAATTAATAGTTGGATTTCCTTGATAGAAAACCATCGAGCCATTGTGCACCAATCCTTCAAGGAGGTTGATGACATTGACGCTGGCATCGGAGGCATCCTGAACGAGGAGGTTCATCTTGCCCACTGGGGTTTGGACCACATTGAGAAAGCCTGCATTTTTCAGTTGCATGTCGGCCTCTGGGCTCTCGCCTCCATAGGTGGTCACTCGCGAGGCATTTTCCGCTAAGATGCTCAGCTTGTTCGTTGCGGTCAAGGTACCTTTAAACACTGAGACGTCATCCAGTTCCAACACACAAGTCGAGCCTTGAGCGGTAAAGTCAACCACGACAGAGGCTTCATCAAGATCCATTTCGAGGTCTCCTTGGAAACAGCCTCCTCTAAGGGTTGAAGCATCGTTCAATTTGAGGGTGAGTCGAGGTCCGGCAAAAGTCCCTTGAAGGGTCATTGTGGCGGCTTCTGCAAGTTCGATGTGTTCAATGGTCTTAACATACACCGTAGCGTTTTTGACTGTAGCGGCAGGCAAGTTCAATCGTTGCGTGAAGCCGATGTTGAGACGGTTACCATCGTTGGTGATATGGAGATAGTCTTCAAGAAAGGCAGAGTATTCCAGTTCGATACCGGTGCGTTGGTCATCTTGTACGACGGTCACATTCCAAGCGTCTTCAGCTTCGATTTCAGTAAATGATACTGTTTCGAAGAGCGACTTGTTGAGCACGCTCATATCCAGTTCCTGGTCACGGCAAGCCGACAGCCATAGCAGGCAGAGGATGGGAAATCCGATGAGAAAATGATATCTGTTCATGATGCAAAGATAGGCAATTATTATTGATGATGATAAGGCTCTCCTTTCAAGATGGAGAAGGCTCGATAGAGCTGTTCCAAGAAGATCAGGCGCACCATCTGGTGGGAGAAAGTCATCAACGAGAGCGACATCTTGGCGTTGGCCTTAGCATAAACCTCTTGTGCGAAACCATAAGGACCGCCGATGACGAAAACGAGGCGTTTAACCCCTGAGGCCATCACTTTCTCCAGCCATTCAGCAAACGCCACCGAGCTATGTTGGACCCCGTTCTCATCCAGCAACACCACATAATCCCCTGGTTGGAATTGAGAAAGCAAAAGAAAACTCTCCGCCTTCTTTTGTTGCTCCTCACTCATGGTCTTACGATTGCGGATGTCGGGGATTTCCTTCAACTCAAACGACGCATAATGCCCCAATCGCCCGACATACTTCTTGATGCCAGTGATGAGATAGTCTTCGTCGGTTTTCCCTATGGCTAACAAGAGAATCTTCATTCTACCTGGAAAGTCTCAATTTCCAATCGAATCGGGTTACCTTCTTCGTAATAGTGAATATCCCTCAAGATCTTGTCGAAGATGTAGTTTTGGATCAGCACCAAGTCGCGGCCATCGTTGACCAGGCCGTACATACGGTCGTTATCGTCCATATATTCCGTCTCAGGGATGTCGAAGACTGACTCCACTTTCTTGCGGAAGGTTTTCATCGCAAATGTCTCCCCTTCTTTATTGACGAGGGTGACTTGATGGACAAAGGGCGAGCTCACGATGGAGTCAAGGCGTTGTTTCGACATGCCGTTGTTGAGAAAAGCCTCAAAGCGCAAGTCGTTGAACGATGAAAGCAGGTTGATGACCTTCAGCGTGTCGAAAGCGATGTCTTTGTTGTCGGCCAAACGCGTAAGTTTATATTGATGTTTGCCGGTATTGTCGATGCGGAAGCTCGCCATCGGATCCTCGTTGAACTCGACGGTCACCGACTGAATGTCGGCCAGGTTCTCATGGAAGACGACATGGTCGCGCCAATCGTCAGGGTCGGCGGTGAAGCGGGTGGAGATATAGCCTCGGAAACCTGGGATATAGACGATATAAGCCTGGTCGGCACCCTCCCTAAGCATGAAGGTGCCACTGCTGTCCTTGGTGGCATCACCCACATAAAACACTCGAGTGCATTTCTCGTGATAGAAAAGCTTGATCTTGTTGAACAGGTTGATGCGCGGAACATATTGATAGACCTCCACTTTGGTACTTTGGCTAGCCATTTGAGCGATGATGTTGTCGTGGCTGGCGACGGAGACGGGCATCTTGATGCGCACCCGATACAAGGTGTAGAGCAGTTGGTCGATCTTCTTGGGATGGGCGCGATATTCACCATTAAGCGACCATCCGTCAGCGTCACGTTCCAGCAACGACTCATGGTTGCTACGGTCCGCCAAAAAGACACGGGTGATGGAGGCAGTATCCCAAACCATAAACTCGGAAGCCTCGCCACGGATGGTAGTGAGATAGCGGTTGTTCCAAATCAAGATTCCTGCGATGACGATAAGGATGATGGCTAAGATGATGGTCAGCTTATTCTTTTTCATTGGTGTTTGTGTGATGTTTGGTGGTACTGTATTTTTTCTTTCTTAACAAGGCCATGAGGACTCCGAACAGGATGACGATACCTGTTGGGACAAGCACGTTGACAAGTTGCCAGAGTGTCCGTTGTGTATTCTTTTTCTCCGGGTCGAGGAGACGGATTTTGAACTCACGTGAGCGGATGTCGATCAAGCCTTCGCCTTCAACAAGATAACTGATGGCGTTCTCGATAAACTCCTTGTTGCCATAAGTATTGGTAGTGTATTGGTCATAGCCCAATGGCAAGGGGGTACGGCGTTTCACATCGATCTGGTTGCGGATGATGTCGCCATCAGCGACGACGATCATGGCAGTAGGCTTGCTTTCGGCAAGGAACTTCATCTCCTTGCTGTCTTCGATTTCGGCGGTGATGCGGTTGGCGTAGAGCGAGGGGAAGGTTCCCTTGAGCAGGTAGGCCACATTTTGTCCGCGCGAGGGGAACATCCTCTTGTCGGGAGTCTGTTTCAGCATGGATAGGGTGATGAACACTGGAGCTCCCGAGACCTTGGTATAGTCAGAAGTCTTAAGCAAGGGGGTCTTGACGACATCGCCTTCGGAGGAAGTGGCATCGATGGAGCTTACAAAGTCGAGTTTGATGGCATTCATGTTACGCACCATAGGGTGGTTCGATGCGGCTTGTACCAAGGGGAAGTAGAACCAGCGGTAGAACTCGAGCTGGGCTTGTCCGGCCACCTGTCCCGTTCGGATGGGCAAGGCCGCACAGTTGAGGTCAAGGAGCAGGTTGTGATTCAGCCGGACACCATATTTAAAAAGCATGTCGTCGAGGTTCAAGTCGAGATCCACACCGATGGTGGACTCCTGCGATGTGAGGCTGTCCATGGTGGCAAGCACCGGCTCGACGAGCCATAACACCTTGCCACCGTGCATGATATACTGGTCGATAAGGAACTTATCCTTCTCAGAGAACGGCTCGGTAGGTTTGGCGATGATGATGGCGTCGAAGTTGAGGGTCGTCGTAATCTCGCCCTTGCTGTCAGGCTCAGAGCGATGCATGAGGGCATCGACTTTCCCGTTGATTTCGCCACGGGTGACATTATAGTTCTGTTGCAAGGTCTGCGTGATGTCATACACCTCAGTCTCCGACAGTTCACCATGACCTTCGATGAAGGCGATGTTAGGTTTGCGGAAACGGGTCACTTTCCTGATGGCATCGACCAGGCGGAACTCTAGGTTCTGGCGTGAAGCGTTGAGTGCTTCTTCCGACGACAGTCCCAGTTGGCTCTCCAGGAGGTCGATGGCGATCTCCGTGTCGTTGTGATAACTGACCAGTGCACCGGGCCAGATCACCATCTGTTTCGAACTGCCGTCACTGCCTTGCACGGTGAGTTCCGTGGGGTTCAATCCCGCTTGATAAAGCAACTTATAGTTCTCGTTGATCTCGGCCATGTCGCTTCCCTGTGCCGGGTTGATGAACTCATAGTCGATGAACTTCGAATACGCCCTGAACTCGTCGAGCATCTCTTTGGTCTCGCGGCGTAACTTCTTGAAACCTGCTGGGAAATCACCCTCAAGATAAACCTTGAAATACACATAGTCATCCAAGTCTTTGAGGATTTCTTTGGTAGTGTTTGACAGGGTATAACGTTTCTCGCTGGTAAGATCGAAACGGGTGAACACGAACGATCCGATGATGTTGACCACCACAATGATGACCAGGGTAACGAAAAACGATATCAATTGATTCTTTTTCAGATTTTTACGTTTATTCTCCATAATCTTTCCCTCCTACCATTTACGACTTGCAAGAACCAATTTTGTCATACTCAAGAAAAGTGCGATGACACTCAAGAAATAGAGGATGTCGCGCGTGTCGATTACCCCACGGCTGATGGAGCTATAGTGGGAAGCCATACCCAGACGTTGGATGAACAAGTCGATGGAGCCAAACAACGACAGCGAGAAAATGAACTCAAAGGCGATGTAGATGAATCCGCAGAGGAACACCGATAGGATGAAAGCCAGAATCTGATTGTTGGTGACCGAGGAGCAAAAGATGCCAATGGCCACGAAACTGGAACTCAGCAGGAACAAACCGATGTAGGAGCCCAAGATGCCGCCACTATCGAGGTTACCCATGGGAAGTCCAAGACGATAGACGGAGAAATAATACACCACTGTCGGAAGCAGAGAGAGCAACACCAGGGTGACACTGGCGAGGAACTTGGCCATGATGATTTGCCAGTCGGAGAGGGGCTTCGTGAGCAGCATCTCTATGGTGCCTGTACGGTTCTCCTCGGCGAAGCTTCGCATGGTGACCGCCGGAACCAGAAACAGGAACACCCAAGGAGCCAAAATGAAGAGTCCGTCGAGGTTGGCATAACCAAACCTGAGAATGTTGAAGTCATTCTGAAAGACCCATAGAAACAATCCCGTGATCAGAAGAAACACCACGATGACCATGATGCCGATCAAGGAGCTGATAAAATTGCTGATTTCTTTCTTATAAAGGGCAAACATTACTTACAATGATTAAATTTGCAAAAATACAATTAATTCTTGATCTTTGTCACAAAAAACGGAGAATGCGCAAAAGGACCCCGATCTATTTCATCCTCGCTCTGCTGCTGTCTTGCCTATGGTGCAGCCGCCCAACTGGCAATAGCACCGAGTATCTGTACGAGCAGTTCAAGGACCCCGCATCATCGTATCGTCCTTTTGTGCGTTGGTGGTGGAATGGCGACAAGGTGGAGGCTGAGGAGCTGAGAAGAGAGCTTCATCTCTTGAAAGAAGCTGGCATCGGAGGCGTGGAGATCAACCCTGTGGCCTTTCCCACGTATTGCGACAGTCTCGACAAGCCTTCACTCACCTGGCTCAGCCCTGAATGGATCGACATGCTCAAGATCTGTTTCGACGAAGCCCAGAAACTCGACATGACCTGTGACCTCATCGTAGGCTCAGGATGGCCCTTTGGAGCCGAGTACCTCGAAGGCGACGAACAAGCCCAAATCGTTGTCAATTACGGACAGGCCGTGAGTGGTCCTGCCCTACTCCGGATGGAACGAGACAGCCTTATTGCCCATGCTCTACCGAAGATCAGCTCTCCTTACAAAGGAAGCACCAAAGAGCTGATGGCTCTGCGACTTTATCCCAATCCCGCCACCAATGCGACGGACCGTATCGACCTGAACACTACCGACAGCCTGCTCCTCATCGATGTCCCAGAAGGTGATTACACCCTGTCGGCATTGGTCAAGATCAACGGTTTCATGGAGGTCATCAACGGAGCTCCCGGGGCTTCCGGACCTGTGTTGAACCATTTCAACGTGGATGCTGTCAACAGCTATCTCCACACCATGTCCGACTCCATTCAAGGACGCATTGGGCCTTTGAAAGGACAGATCCGTGCGTTGTTCACCGACAGCATGGAACTCGAAGGGGCCAACTGGAGCAGTGACATGGCAGAGGAATTCCAACAACGCTATGGCTATGACATTCTCGACTACCTGCCTTTCATCCTCTTTAAGATCGGTTCCATGGGCAGTGCCCTCAACTACGATGCCGTGGTACCCGTCACGGAGGAATTCAAAGCCATGGTGGAACGGGCACGGTACGACTTTGAAGACTTCAAGGCACGGCTGATCATGGAGCGTTTCACTCAACCTTATCTCGACTGGTGCCATCAGCTTGGCGTGAAAGCCAGGGCCCAGGCATATGGTCGTGGCTTCTATCCGTTGGAGAACGCCATGGGCTACGACATCCCAGAAGGCGAGTCGTGGACCACCAACTGGCTACGTCACAAGCCCGGCGAGGAGATGTCAGAGACCGACTATCGCCGCGGAAGGGCTTATACCATGGTCAACAAGTTTGTATCGTCGGCAGCCCACCTTGCCGGCAACCGTCTGGTTAGTTGTGAGGAGATGACCAACACCTACACCGTGTTCAACATGACAATGGAACAGCTGAAGCTCGGAGGCGACCAGAGTGTCATCTCAGGAATCACCCACAGTGTTTTCCACGGATTCAACTATTCGCCCAACCTCGAGGTGCCTTTCCCTGGCTGGGTGCGCTATGGAGCCTACTACAGCGAGAACAACCCATGGTGGCCCTATTTCAAGGAATACACTGATTACAAAGCACGCCTATCCACCGCCTTGCAACACGGCACCTACTATGCCGACATCGCCATCCTCAACCCCGAAAACGACATGTGGAGCACCATCGGAATGCAGAACGAGCCCTTTCCAAACGTCACACGCGCTCCTTATAAAACACTTCTTTGGGAGTCGATCAACAAGTGTGGCGGAGGCGTGGATTATGTGAGTGAAAACATCCTTCAGGCAGGGCAGGTAAAAAATGGCGCATTCCGCTATAAAGACAGAAGATACAACACCCTGATACTCATCGATGTAGAGCGGATGCATCCCGAGACCGCACAACAACTGCTTCGTTTCGTGAAAGACGGAGGCAAGTTGCTTTGCATCGACACCATCCCTTATCAATCCTTGGGCTTGAGTGGTGACATTCGAGCCAAGGACTCGGTGGTGAAGGCCTGTTTTGACCAGATTCGAGATTTTGACGGGGGCTTTGTCTTTGCCGAACCTCCCAAGGAAGGTTTCTTGTCATGGTACGACAGCCTGATGCAGGTGGAAGGGCTTCCCCATTATTTAGATATTGAGACGCCCGACCCCTATGTGATGCAGAACCGCTACACTACTGACGATGGCTGCGAGCTGTTGTTTTTATGCAACACCCACCGTTACCATTCACATCAGACCAGGATCCGCTTCCACCGAGAGCTCACCCAAGGCAAACATCCATGGATTTGGGACCTCCAGACTGGTGAACGTTATCCGTTGGTTTTGAACGATGACAATAGCTATGATTTCGATTTGGGTCCTGTGGAATCGATGCTGGTGGTATTTGACAGACATCGTGGCGACAACGTAGAGACGGTGCATGCACCGTCTCTACATGCACCGTTTCTACAACGATCAACGATGAATCTGTCAAATGATTGGGATGTAGAATTGGTACACGCACGTTTGGATACCACTATCCACGCCCATTTCGACACGCTGTTTGACTTGAAAGACCATCCTGACTATCAGCATTTTGCGGGAACCATCATCTATCGAAAAACGATTTCATTAGACAGCATTAAACCTTATGTCTTGGATTTAGGTCGTGTGGAAGGAGTCAGTGAACTGTTGGTCAACGGTCAATCCGCTGGAGTAAAGTATTACGGCCGCCGCATTTATGACATCGGAAATTTGATTCAAGAAGGAGAAAACCATTTGGAGGTCCGGGTAACCACCACGTTAGGCAATTACCTCAAGACCCTCAGTCAAGAGGAGAGCCCGACCACATGGATCTATGTGAACCATCCCAAACGGAATCAGGAATTGCAGCCGATGGGAATGAGGGGAGAGGTGAGAATTTAGAATTTAGAATTTAGAGATAGCCCGTTAGGGCTTAAAGCTCGGTAGAATTGATAAAAATATGAAAAAGGGATTAATTATTATCATCAGTATTATCATGATGGGGCTTTGTCGGGGAATGGCACAAGAGGGCAAAGTCATTTACAACGCATCGAAATTCGGCATCCGCAGTGATGGCGTGACCATGAACACCCGTAGCATCCAGAAGGCCATCGACTGGATTGCGGAACAAGGCGGAGGCACGCTTCGTTTTTGGGTAGGACGATATCTGACAGGAAGCATCCACCTGAAGTCGAACGTCACCATTGAGTTGATGGAGGGAGCCATCCTTGTAGGCAGCACCAATCCTTGGGATTACGACCGGTTGGTGGCCACCAACGACCATGCGCTCCTCATGGCCGAAGGGGTGGAGAACATCCGTCTCATCGGCGTGTATAGCAGCGGAGGCTGCATCGATGGGCAAGGACGCGAGTTGGGCAACAACTGCACGGCGATGGTTCATGCCGGACTCATCAACGACCGGCTTAGCAACGACCGCGTCGGTGAGGGCATACGTCCTCGACTGCTTCTTTTCAGGGAATGCAAAAACGTGGAGGTCGATAATGTCACCTTCCGCAATGCGGCCAACTGGGTATGCATGTACGACCAATGCGAGAATGTCAGCGTCAACAACGTGAGGGTGGAGAGCACTGCTTTTTGGAACAACGACGGCATCGACATCGTCGATTGCGATGGTTTTGTGCTCAGCAACAGCTACATCAACGCCTCTGACGACGCCATCTGCCTGAAGTCGCACAGTGCCAAGAAGCTTTGTCAAAACGTGGAGGTGCGTAACTGCACGGCGAGAAGCTCCGCAAGCGGCATCAAGTTCGGCACCATGGGAGCAGGAGGTTTCAAGGACGTCAAGATCATCAACAATCGGGTCTATGACACCTACCGAAGCGCCATCACCATACAAAGCGTCGATGGAGGCTGTTGTGAGAACATCCTTGTCGATAGCCTCTATGCCACCCATGTGGGCAACCCCATTTATCTCAATGTGGGGGCACGCCGCGACAAGCCCAGCTCGATGAAAGGCATCACCATACGAAACCTCTATTGCGAGGTGGCCGCCGACAAACCCGACGCGGGCTATGACTATGAGGGACCCGTGGAGGACCTGCCACGCAACATCTCCCCTTGCGGCATCATCGGACTCAAAGACACCAAGATCCAAAATGTTCACCTGGAGAATATCGAGATCGTGTTCCCTGGCGGGGGTGACAAACACTACGCCTACCGCGGACTGGACCAGCTCGACCAAGTGCCAGAGATGCCCAAGGCATACCCTGAGTTCTCACAACACAAGGAACTGCCTGCCTGGGGCTTCTACATCCGCCATGTCGATGGCTTGCAGATGAACAACATCAAACTCACTGCTTTGAAGACCGACTACCGTACCGCCATTGTCATGGATGACGTGCTACACCATCAAATCACCGGACTGGAAGTCACTGAACCCGAACCCAAAGAGACAATTTTTGAGAAAAAGTGATTCATAACACTTGACAAATGAAATAAAATAACTATATTTGCAGCAAATATTACACTTATTAACGTAATAAACTAAAATATAGTTATCATGAGAGATTTTATTCCCGAGCCTGTAGCGGATCCTGTTAACGAAGCCCACCGCTACGTAAAGAATGCAATAACGCTGTTAAAAGAGCATGGCCAACTCGATTATGAGACCCAACTCTACAATGATCGCAAATACGTCCGCATGGCGGGCAATACCTTATGGAACGGGGTGTTGCTCATCATCGATTCCGTGTTTCATGTCAAGAACACCTCTCGTCAGCATCCAGATGTCAACGACTACAGAAACGAAATAGCGAAACGAGATCAAAAACTACTCTCCCTGTTCAACGCCGCTTACGAATTCCTACATGTTTACATGGGATATGATGGCTACCCAGCAAAAGCAGCTTGCAACGAAGGCATCCGTCTCGCCAACGATATCATTGACCGCTGTTCTCTAATGCAGAAAAAACAGCCGGAACTTACTTTTTAGTCTTGATGATAATCTTTTGCCCCTCACCTATCGTAGTGGCAAAGAGATACACAGCATCACCATCGGTGATTTTCAATACTTTACGCAACTCAGCGACAGATAAGGGGAAGTTACGGGTGGCGATACTGGCCTTGGGCACATCGGCAAGTAACGCTTGCTTGACCCGTTTGTTGTAAGGAGCCCAGCCTTCCACTTCGAAAACCCGTCCAGGGAAATCATCGATTCGCTTTGACGAGGTGTAAAGATGGCTATGACGATGCAGTTTGAGCAAGTCGTAGCGCTGAGTCAACAGTTTAAAGCAACCGGCTTTCATCAGTGCAACGTTGGGCTCATAGAGATAAGACTGGATCTCCTGAGCCAGTCGAGCTGCACTATCGTGCTCTTCCGCATCCAAAAAACGAAGCACAGGCTGGTTGGTTTGAAGGTTGACGCACACAAAGACAGGCTCCTTCTCATAGTTCGGTTCAAGGAGGAAAAGCAATTCCTTGCATTCGTTCTCGACGGCAACGACATGCACTTCTTTGACTCCGTGAAGTTCTTTCAAAGCCTGATGAATGTCGAGCATGGGTGAGAGTTTGACCAAGACTTGATGTGCTTTATGAAGCAACTGGTCTTGAATCTCCATAAGGTTGGGGGTGCAATCGGCAATGGATACGACTTTACGGCCATGGGTATCGCGGCGGGCTGGATCCAGGAACAACACGTCAACAGTATCACAATGAGAGAGATAGTCCTCTGCAGATTCATGATGGACACGTATTGAATCATGAAGCACCTTGAAATTATGTTGTGCAAATTCACATAAATCGTGATTTTGTTCAACATAATCGGTGATGGTGAATTTTTTCGAGATGAAATGGCTATCGATACCCAGGCCACCGGTCAGGTCCAAAAAAGAGTTCCCCTGAAGCAACGAGGCCTTATACAGGGCGGTAGTTTCAGAGGAACTTTGTTCCAAGGAGAGATGTGGAGGAAACAGCAGTTCATCGTTGTTGCTCCATGAAGGCACTTTCTTGCGCAGCAGTTGTCGTGCTTCTATTTGGCGCAAGGCCAAGGCCTTATCGACCTCGGCGTCGAAAGTTTTCAGTGCGAGGTCGTGGACGTCATCGTTGAGATGTTCGGCGATGAACTGCTTGGTGTCCATCAGATCTTCTTGAGGTTGGCCACTTCCATGTCGGTGAGGAAGCGCCATTCGCCACGGGGCAGACGGTATTTGTCGAGGCCGGCGAACATGACGCGGTCAAGGCGGACCACTTCATATCCGAGGTGTTCGAAGATACGGCGGACGATGCGATTACGGCCCGAGTGCAGTTCAATGCCAATGCTTTTCTTGCTTTCGTCGTCTTCATCGTAGGCGATGGCGTCGGGACTGATGAGGCCGTCGTCGAGTTCAATACCGTCAGCAATGCGAAGCATGTCGTTTTTTGTCAGCGGCTTGTTGAGGGTCACATGATAGAGTTTTGACACTTCGCTACTGGGATGGGTGAGGCGTTTTGCCAATTCGCCATCGTTGGTAAGCAGGAGCAATCCTGTGGTGTTTTTGTCGAGGCGTCCCACGGGGAAGATGCGTTCGTAGCAGGCATCTTTGACGAGTTCCATGACGGTCTCGCGGCCTTCAGGGTCGTCGGCGGTGGTGATATAGCCTTTAGGTTTGTTAAGCAGGATATAGCGCAGCTTCTCACGGTTGAGGGTTTGTCCTCCATAGACGACTTTGTCATCGGTCTTGACTTTGAAGCCCATGGTGGTGACGACTTCACCGTTGACGGTGACACATCCGGCCTTGATCAGGTCATCGGCTTCACGGCGTGAGCAAACGCCACAGTCGGCGAGATATTTGTTGAGTCGGATTTCGCCGGTAGCGGCTGGGCGGTCGTACATCGGGTCTTTTTCACGGACATAGCCTTTGCGACCTCTTTTAGGGGCTTCCTCTTCTTCGGTGTCTTCGAAGCGGCGGCCACGACGTTCGCGGTTGTCGTCATCGAAGCGACGGCGAGGACGGTCTTCGTCGAAACGGCGACGGGGATGTTCTTCACCTTCGAAACGGCGACGGGGTTTGTCGTCGTCAAACTTACGGCGAGGTTTGTCATCGTCGAAGCGGCGGCGGGGACGTTCTTCGTCTTCGAATCTACGGCGGGGTTTGTCGTCATCAAAACGGCGACGGGGTTTGTCGTCGTCGAACTTACGGCGAGGTCTTTCGTCGTCAAAGCGGCGACGGGGACGCTCGTCATCTTCGAATTTGCGACGGGGTTTGTCGTCATCAAAACGGCGGCGGGGTTTGTCGTCGTCGAACTTACGGCGAGGTCTTTCGTCGTCGAAGCGGCGACGGGGACGCTCGTCCTCTTGGAATCGGCGTTCACCTCTCGGCTTATCGCCAAACTTTCTTTCACTTCTCTTTCCTTCATCGTCACCCTCACGGTGATAGATTTTGAAGGACTTGTTCTGCAGGAACTCTTCTTTACGTTCTGCAGGTCTTCTGGTACGCGGACGCTTACCAGCGTTTCCTTGTTCTGTCATTATTATATATTGCTGTTAATTGGGGCGGCAAAAGTACTAAAAAAACACAACACTGGGGTGAAAATGAGAAAATTTTGTATTTTTGCCACTGCATAGCGTGAACCACAAAAGATCACGCATAGTCATTTTGCTATTATTCACGTCGGAAAAAAGCCTGGGAACTATTTTCTGAGAATAGTTAATAGCAAGTCGTGTAGTGTCACTAATAGACAAAGTGACCACATCAGCAACAATGGTGTGGAAACTTTGTCATTGACACTACCGGGACTCCCAGGCTCCCGCCGACGTGATGTGACAATACTCCACACCATTTCTTTGCAAAAATACTAATCTTTAAGATAAAAAAGAAGGATGGTTGCTGAAAATAATTCAACAACCATCCTTTTCCAATGACCCTTAGGTCAAGTTATTCATTCTCAGTGGGAGACCACAAGGCGTTGCGTTGTAGTGGCGCCGCTTTCGGTATCCATCTGGACATAATAGATACCATTGGCAAGCTTGGTGACGTCGAGATTCTGGTTGGAGCCATTGGCTTTGACCGTGCTGACGAGCATGCCGAGGGTGTTATAGACACGGACTTCGGTGAGGTTCTCGTTAGCAAAGATGTGCACCTGGCCATTGGCAGGATTCGGCATCAGCTGGCACTTGACATTGCTGTTTTCGGCAGTGCTCCATACATAGTTGACGCTCGAAGCAGCCATGACTGAGGTATAGCCATCATAGATAGCTTGGACCTCGACGACGCTGAACTCGCCATCTTCGATGTCGAAGGAATAGCTGAGGTTGGTGGTGAGTTCTTCGACAACTTCTCCATTCAGAATCACTTTATAACCCAGAGGGGTAACGCCGGCGGGAGCATCCCAGCTAGCGGTAGCCACACCCATTTCACGATTATCTTCAACGGTCACCATCAGGTTCTCGACAGGAGCGGGATAATCGCCACCGTTGTTGAGGAAGTGGCTGTTATAGACCTCTCTTGAGCCATTGTTCTGGAGGAACACGACAACTTCAAGGTCGCTCATCTCTTCGACATGCGTTGATGACATGTCTTGAGTGAAGTCGAAATGACGGGTCTCACAACCGTCCAAAGTCAGGGTAGTGCCATAAGCATCGGGGATCATCTTCATCATCACATGGTGGAAGGAAGTTTCGCCATTGCCACCAATGTTGTTCTTGGTCTCTTTCTCGTTGACGATGACATACATTCTGACGTTCTCCATAGCCACATAGCTCATCACGTCGAACGAAATGTGGACGACATTGCCTTCAATGGTATAGAGGCCTCTGATATCGGCATAAGCCGGAATAGCTGCAGCATTGTTGAAAGAGCCTTGGAAACCGCTTGAAGAGCGTTGCGTACCATCGATATAGATATCCGGAACAGCGCTCACGCCATAATAGGATCTACGGACATTACCTTCTTGGGTATAGTAAGGATCGCCGTTGCCAGGCCAGTTCATAGCATATTTGACGTAACCAAATCTGTCAACGTTGTTGGAAAAGAACGTATTCATCATGGTATTCACCGCCACGCATGGAGGGCATGACGATGAAGAGAAGTGCTCGATCATCGGAATTCTGTCCGTGGTGCCATAAGCGCAAGCAAAGTTCACAATCTTTTCATTGTTGGTGGCATCATCATCTTCAGCGTTATTCATTTTGAGAATGTTAACTTTGAGTTGATAGCTACCTGGCAAAACCTGGAAAGGAGTTTCGAATTGCAGCGTAGCGGATCCCAGGGAAGAAAGGTTGGTGGCAAAGATCTGTGAGACAGGTTCTTCGTCATTCACTTGATAGGAAGCCTCGACCATGATTGCCTGTGAAGAACCATGGTTAATGACTTCGAAACCGACATTCGTAGGCGCTCCGTTGGCAACGATTGAAGGAACTAAGACCTTGGTGAGCTTAAGATCAGCGTTCTCCATGGAGAAGATCTCAAAGTCATCGAAATACCATGCATCGATGTTATAGCTGTTTCCCGTATAGTACACGCAGAATCTCACATTTTCTTTACCCATGTCAGGGGTAGTGATCTGTTCGGCAACCAGATGACCGCCATCCGCGCTATAGTTTTGCTGCCAACCTTGATTCCATGTAGCACCATTGTCGGAAGACGTGGCAACACCCAAGATATGGCCACCAGAGTAGTTGTCGAGATAATGTCTGAACGAGAACACCACCGACTCATAACCCGTCAAATCAACGGCGGGAAGGACCAAACGTGACGTTGAGTTAAAAGTAGGAGCATAACTCATTAACAATTCGTTAGCATCACCACCAGCAACATTGGTAGGTGAAACACTCCAGTTGTTTTGACCAGCACCCATGATGTTCCATCCGGCAGGCATGGAGGTACCATCAATGTGCTCTTCAAACAACGTTGTTCTGCTTTGCGCCATCATTGCCGATCCAATCAGCAACGATAACATAACTAGTAATAGTTTCTTCATAGTGTTATGATTTAGATTGATTGTGAATTAGCATCTTGCAAAAATAGACATTATTTTTGATTTGTTGAATGATTTGCCCGATCTTTTTGCATCATTTGAAAACTATTGTACAAGTTTTGCCAAATTACATATAAGGTAGGGACGATACTACAGAGGGGATTGAGGTAACTCTGGGCCATCCAAATGGCCAACACCGTGTTTTTCTGCCCCAACGACTGCCCGCCAGCCACATAATCCCCATAACGCTTTCCTATGCGGTGCCCGACAAAAAACTGCAAGAAACATAAGAAAAGTGAGATGACCACCATCCAGAGGAACATCATCTTATGTTCATAGAACTGTTTCATCAACAAGCCGATGGCTCTTGAAATCACAATGGTGAGTGACACGGCCCAAAGATAGAACGAGATGTTCTTATGTCGATTGATGTAGTCGCTACCCTTAGGCCAAAGCCATCGCGTGAGCACAGCCAACACAAACGGAGCAATCAGCAGCGGAAACACTTTCATCAAAATGGCCGTAAACGAAGGCCAAAACGCAATGTCAGGGTTGGCTCCAATCAAGGTGAATGCCAAGGGCGCCACCACAGCCACCATCAGGTTGCACGTAATCAGATAGGTGCTCATCATGCTGATATTGGCGCCGAGAATGAGCGACACCGCAATGGCCGCCGCCGCTGTGGGAGCTAAAACCGTCACAAATGCCCCTTGGGCGATGACCTCACTCCACGGACGCAACAGAAAATAGAACGCTGTCGATGCCACCAACTGAAACAGCAGTAACCAAAAATCGAACATGCTGAATCGCATCCTTTTGACATCCAGTGAGTTGAATGAGAAATACAACATCAAAAAGATGAAATATGGCAAAACGGGTTGCAACTTCACGATATACTCGTGGAAGAAGATCCCCAACAAAATGGCGAAAGGTAAGACCAAACTTCTGAACCTATTCATGTTATCGATGGTTTTGCCGCTGCAAAAGTAAAAAGTATATCGCAAAGTTTTGATACCTTTGCCTCAAATTTTGAGCATGGTTACTCCATTTATCGATATCCACACACACCACCCCATTGCCACAACGACTTTGGAACCCGTATGCCTCCTCCAATGCTACGGAATCCACCCTTGGTGGTTTGAGAAACATCCCGAAACTGAGTTCCTGGAGCAACAGCTGCAACTGCTGGAAGCCATGCTCAACGAGAACCGCATCGTGGCCATCGGTGAGACCGGCATCGACCATCTTCATAAAGACACCCTGCCCCTCCAAATGAAGGCATTCGAACAACAGATCCTGCTCTCCGAACACTTTCGCAAACCCCTCATCCTCCACAATGTAAAAGGCACTCAGGAAATCTTGGAACTACACCAAAAGCACCATCCCAAGCAGACTTGGATCATCCACGGCTTCAACGGAAACATCCATGAGGTCCAACAACTTATCCAACGAGACATCTTGCTTTCTGTCGGCGAGAGCCTTTTTCATGAAAATAGGAAAATCATAAACTCCATAAAATCCATACCTCTGGATCATCTGTTTTTGGAGACCGACATGAGCGATCATCGCATTGAAGATGTTTACCAAAGGGCAGCTGAGCTGTTAGGACTCTCTGTGGAGCGTTTGAAAGATCATTTCTTCATCACTTTTATCCGACGGGTGGGTTTCGGAGCATTATCCTTAGTGGAGGATTTGTCTGCTTTGGAAATGAGGAACACGGCATCGCCGAAGGTGTTGTTGATGGCACCTGTCTTCGGGTCGCGAATGGATCGAGGGAACTCGAATGAGAGTGTATTTTGACGGAACATCCCACCTTTGACCTCAGCGGTAGTGGTTTCAGCGGGCAGCTCAAGGCCCGTCTCCGAGTCGAACCAACGCACAGTATAACGTGTGCCAACAGGTTGGTTGGGAACGGCAATCGACACGGTGTTGTCGCGAGAGCTGGCGCGAGGTCGCTTGGCAGCATTGAGGGTATAGACGTATCCTTTAGGGTCGTTGACCTTATTGTCGATGAAGTGATGGTTATTACCCGCGGCATCGGTCAGGTGACGCAACGACTGATAACAAAAAGCGGTATCCTGACACCAGCCAATAAGGGTATCCTGGGCGCGGTTGATCTGGTAATAAGTCTCAAGATTATTTGGAAAAACCATCGACAATCCTTTGACTTCCCCTGTCGTTTCGGGCAGGAATGAGTCGGAAAGGATGGGCAAGGAATTCAAGAAGGTCTTCACTGGTCCATAGCGTTTGAACAAGTCATTTGCTTTCAGGAACTCCCAAAACCAGTTCGAGGCGGGCCCCATGGACCCCGAAAACGCCGATGACCACAGGGAGTTGTGCATGTCGATACCGTATGGGTCCTTGTCTGCATATTGTCGTGCTGGGTTAGACTGCCCAAACCCGTACTCACCCATGAAGAACGGCTTGTCGGGATAAAGTTCGAAGGCTTGTTTGGCCAGTCGGAGTAGGATAACTGAGAACTGTTCTCTCGAAATGGATTTCTGAATGCTCTGGTAGTCGTGGTTCATCACGAAGTCCAGTTTGCTGAACACCTTGGGATAGAGCGACGTGGCATTGCTATGCGTCCCCGAGGATGTGGATATCAAATGATGATAGGGGTCGATATCGCGTATGAACGAGGCCATCTCTTCATGCCAATTGATGATGTCAAGTTGTTTGTTGAGAGGGATGCCGACGCCATCGCACATATTGGACACCTCATTCCACAGTTCCCAGCACAGGATGTTGGTGGCATATCCCCACCGTGCCACAATATAACGCAACAGATTCTTGGTGATTCGTTTGGCCTCCTTGTCGGTGAAGAAATCCAAGTTGGTCTTGAGGCCAACAATGGTATGGAAAGGGTTGTTTATCCAGTCACTGGGCATGGCAGGTTTGTCAAGGGTGGCATCAACGATGGCGGGCTTGTGGAAGAAATTACGGAAATTGAAAATGCAGGGGGTGATTGTCACGTTGTGGTCCTTGGCATATTGCACGATGTGGTCGAGTTCAGCCGAGTCCTTCTGGTTCAACGAGCCGTCAAAATACATTTTTGGGAACCCTTTCACCAGCTCAGTCTGTTCAGGTCCATAGATCGACAGGAACTGGTACCGGTTGATCCACATCCGCATGTAATTGGCATTGCCTTGTAATCTATCAATATAATGCTCATATTCATAAATGCCGTAAGGTTTTGCATAACGACCGAAGTCGGCTGCGGAATACCAAGCGATGTTGGGTCCGACAGGAAAGAACGACTCTTCACAACGCTGTCCACCCTTCACCACATCCCGTTTGAGATAGCGGGTATTGGCCTTGCTGATGAATCCTTTGGCCGAAGTCACCTCTTTACATTGGAAAGAGAGGGTTTTCTTGTTATAGGCCGTCAGGGCTGTAGAGCCTTTACGGTCTGTGGCATAAAGAGTGAACGTCCATTCTCCCACGGCGTCAGGGGTAAAACGGACCCTCCAGCCTTTTTCGTTTCGAGGTGTGGCTATTTCATAGTTTTTGGGTTTAGAAAAGTCATAGGCCTCATAATAGAAGGCATCGACAGTAAATGTCTGATTTTGAGGGCCGACAAATACCGCATATGCGTGAATGACCTCAGGATCATAAGGGTTGGAGTATGGGTCCAAGGCGAAAGAGAGCTCATATAATCCAAAGAGATCCACTGTTTTCGGGAAGTTCAGCGAGGTGATGTTAGGTTTGGCGTAACCGAGAGCTACTGCGACCAACAGCAACAAGGTTAATGCTGTTTTTTTCATATTATATGTTGTTAATATTGAGCGTTTTCGTCGCCAAGGACCACCACAGTCATCCCAACGAAGGCATAGTTTTCTTTGAGGATGTCAAGGTCGTCGTCACGAAGCCGGATGCAGCCTTCACTGCCCCTTCCCGGCACCGAGCTTTCGTTGTTGGTGCTGCCATGGATGCCGATACCTGAGAAGCCTGGGGTTTTCAGTCGCATGAACCAGTTGCCATACGACAGGATCTCGCCTCTTCCATCGCCGAAGTCGTGCTTCCACTTGGAGGCGTCTTGGATTTGAGTGATGGTGAAAGGCTTTTCAAATGTGCTTTCCGGAGTCTTCATGTCGCCTTTCTTCTGTTTTTGTCCATAATTTAGTCCCACGCACACCGGGTATCGGGCAATCAGAACAGTATCCCCATCTTGGTTTTCATAGACACTGAGATTCAGTGCGGGTTTGTCAATTACGATGAAACAATGGTCACGGTTCACCATCTTTCCAAAGACAAGGGGTTGTTCCTCTGGTATGGTATCGGTAACAGGCGAATTCTCACTATGGTTGTTTGCCTTGCTACCACAAGCCGTCATCATCATCATGCCTAATATCAAAACAATAATTCGTTTCATTCTGACGGGCTATCTCTAAATTCTAAATTCTAAATTCTAAATTTTCAAATCTCACCTCATCCCGTCACCATAAACACCCTCGAGTCTTTCCATTTGGAATGACGGATCATCTCGTTGGTGAAATGGGTGCGGCTGGTGGCCTTGTCGAGCAAAGCCTTGGCTTGGTCGAACTGTCTCAGTTCCCGATAGATCTCGGGCAATTCCAGATCGACTTGTTCTTCAGGATGTTTCTCCAAGAGTTGGAGAAGTCGGTTGAGGTTAGCGTTGTAATTTTTTAAATTCTTGATAAACAGTTTCTCCCCTTCGAGCAGCATCCTTCGGTAGGCCGACCAAACTCCATAGCTCATAAATCCATTGAGGAAGTACTTCCACCGGATGTAATGGAAATTACGGTGCAAGTCGTTATAAGCCCACCACAACAGTCTCCGCAAGTAGATTTCTCTTTTAGGTTCATAAGAGCTCTTTTTCAGAAACTGTTGGTAATGCTTGATCAGGGCAAGTTTCCCGCGGTTGTCGGAGAAGCTGATGCCGAAGAAACGCCAGGTGTTCCAGGAGTAGATGGCCGTATCGGGTTTTTGGAAGGTGATGAAGGGTTCGGTAGGATTCTCAACCCAGAAGCTATGTCCGCACGAGGGGCAAAGGATCATCTTCTGTCGGGTGGTGATATAGTTATCGTAAAGGATCTTCCCGTCGGAGTATAGGATGGCCTCATTGACCAGTTCCGACTTTAGGTTTCGGCCTTCGAACCAAGCTTGGCAGTTCGGACATTGGAAGTAGTACGGGTCGAATTTCAGCATCGTCCTTTAACGGTTTAGTTTTCAGCGGTAAAAATAAGCATTTTTTTATTTCCGGCCAAAATCGGCGGGTATTTCTCCCCAAATTTCTGTTTTCCACTTCAAGACGGGGATTTTGTCAACGTTTTCTTTCATCCATCCATCGTTTTCCCGAAGCCATTTCTCGGCACGTTGCACCAACTCAAAAAGAAAGGCATTTTTCTCATTGGGGACCAATTTGGTTCGGCACTGCTTCATGCGCACCCACTTTTGAGCATTGACTGAGTCGCTATAAATGGGATAAAACACCCTTTTCTGCTTCATCCATGCCAAGCCATGAACGATGGCGAGGAATTCACCAATGTTGTTGGTACCATTCTCGAAGACCTGGCTCTTGAAGAGGGGCGCCGTTGTTGGAGGTTCCGTACCGAAATCGACGAAGACGCCTTGGTATTCCATCTTTCCCGGATTGCCTGAACAGGCGGCATCGACGGCAATGGCAGGAGATAGAGGAGAGTCGAAGGGTGAAAGGTGAAAATTGAACGGTGAAAGGTGCTTTTTTTCCGACTTCTCAAAGCCGGTGAAACCTTCGGCATAGGCGGCATCGGCAGAGGCTTGGTCAGGGAAACCCTTATAAAGGGCTCCCTGGAAGCCTTCCACTGCTTTTTTGCAGGCCTCCCAGTTGTCATATACTCCTGGGGCATGCCCTTTCCACACTACATAGAACTTATTTTTCAATTCCTCAACCCCTCTCCCTATAAATCCTAAATTCCCAACGAAATGTCCAATCCCTTGGCCGTATTGACCAAATCGCTATCGATGGAGACAAGATTGGGTTTGGCGATGGCTTCGGCCAATGGTACAGCCACCAGATTGGGATGATGGTAGGCCACCATTTGACCGAACTGGCCATTGAGGACCATTTCGAAAGCCTTGACGCCGAACTCTGAGGAGAGCACCCGGTCATAGGCGATGGGCACGCCGCCACGTTGCAAGTGGCCCAGGATGGTCTCGCGCAGGTCGTGTTTGAAGCCTGCTGCCTTGAGTTGGCTGATGAGGGCACGGCCAATACCGCCGAGTTTCTTGTTCTCGTAACCCACTTCGGTGCTGACCTCATAGATTTGCTGTCCATCTTTGGGACGAGCACCTTCCGAAGCCACGATGACAGCGAAACCACGGTCATGGTTGAAGCGTTTCTCCAGACGTTCCTTGACGATGTTGATGTCGTAAGGGAACTCCGGCAAGAGGCATACCTCCGCACCACCGGCGATGGCACTGTGCAGGGCGATCCATCCGGCGTCGCGTCCCATCACCTCAAGGATGAACACACGGTTATGCGAGGCGGCGGTGGTGACGAGCTTATCGACTGCCTCGGTTGCAATCTGCACGGCGGTCTGAAAGCCGAAGGTGCATTCCGTCATGGAGAGGTCGTTGTCAATGGTCTTAGGCACACCGATAATGTTGAGGCCCTTCTCGTAGAGCTTTTGCGAGATGCGTTGCGAGCCGTCGCCACCGATGCTGATGACCGCGTCGATGCCCATGTATTGCATTTTGCGAAGCATTTCGTCGGAGCGATCCACCGTGCTCCAGGTGCCGTCGTTGTTCTTGACGGGCCAGTTGAACGGGCCGCCCTTGTTGGTGGTCTCGATGATGGTGCCTCCACGGAAGTGGATGCCGCGCACGGATTCAGGCGTCAACCTGACCACCTCGGTAGGTTCCCAAAGGATGCCGTTGTAGGCCTGAATGCTGCCAAGCACTTCCCAGTCTTTCTCTTGGGCGGCTCTCTTGACGATGGCGCGAATCACGGCGTTCAAGCCGGGACAGTCACCGCCACCGGTTAGGACGAGTAGTCGTTTCATTTATTTAAAGATTTAAAGATTTAAAGATTTAAAGATTTAAAGATTCAAAAATTTAAAGATTTAAAGATTCAATACCTACCTTAAAAGCTAAATCTAAAAGGATACTTTAGTTTCTTAGCCAAAGCTTCTGAGCACACTGTAATGTTGAAATACAGATTTTCCAACCCTAATTCATTTTTTCCCAATTCCATCACATCATATTCCTGATCCCCATCTTTGACCAACATTTGTTTAGAAAGGGGAAGTCCATAAAAACTCATTATAGCATATTCATCAGAAACATTAATCACATAAATTGCTGATTCTTTTGTTTTTCCATCACCACTTGACAATATGGCTCCAGTCAACAATACAGTTTGAAAGTATGCATTGTAGGTTTCTTTTGCATCTTTTCCGTACAAATGGGCACATGCAATCTGTTTGTATTGATAGAAAGTCAAATTGGTTGGGTCGGATTTTAATTGTTTATCAATTATAGCAACAGCTTTTTTCCAATCGGCTGGAGTCAATGCGTCTTTTCGTAGTATTGCATTCAACTCTTGCAACAAATCATTTTTGTATGGATCATACCCTTTTCTTGTCGAAGTTCCATAGTAAAAATGACGCATTTCCTCCATAGTCAATGTCGTGTCAGCAGCCAAAAAGCGTTTTTTTAAATCGGAATAATAAAAACCGCTCTTTTTTGATTCAATGTCTTCCTCAATCAATTTGAAATCAGGAGGTTTGGAAGTATAGGTTGTGTCTAATTTCTGCGCAAATGATGCCAAAGACACAAATGTCAACAGTAGTAATACAAAGTGTTTCATTTATTTAAAGATTTAAAGATTTAAAGATTCGATTGGGGTTTAAACTTGCTTCCTTTTATGTCTGAAGTACTTAAATAATCAATAAAATTACTTAGTGATTTTGAAATATCTTCCGATTCATTTTTTAGTTCAACAAACTGTTCTTCCAAAAGATAACCATAATCAAAAGCGCGATATAACTGACTACGTGTTTCTCCACAGGATCCTTTTGCTA
>JAEEGG010003056.1_pt1 | contig 42162 bp, 30 predicted proteins | sample 9134161 | NCBI WGS metagenome assembly JAEEGG01 (sample SAMN16246543, study PRJNA631951) | gut metagenome | biome: gut microbiome; feature: rumen; material: CR-attached | host: Bos | place: Iran: Karaj | collected 2018-10 | reverse complement strand
ACTTTGCCAAACTACACTCCATAGCGGAAACTGCCATGAAGAATGGAAACTCCAAATTCAATGCGATTCTTGCTGTCGTACAACAGTAAGACAAGTACTCATGCCATGGGGGTGCTGAGTAGTTACAATCAATAAATCATATCGACAATGAAACAATTTAATCTGACATTCCTGTTGACAGTGCTACTGAGCATGATGAACTTTGATGCTTTCGCACATGATATTGCGGTGGAGAATAGTGATGGTGTGACTATCTATTATACATTCCAAAATAATAATACGGAGTTGGCCGTTTGTAATAGAAATGGATACTCTACCTCATACTCAGGTCATGTAACCATTCCTGAATCGGTAACTTACGATGGAACAACCTATCCTGTGACTGGTATCGCGAGTTATGCATTAGATAGATGTTATGCCCTAATGAGTATCACCATACCTAAATCAGTGATAAGTATTGGTAATGGTGCTTTTAATGGATGTAGTGTCTTAATGAACGTGACAATTCATTGCCAGACAATAGAAAACTGGTTTAGCGAACTTAAAAGTATTAAAAATGTCTTTATTGGAGATGAAGTTACCAGCTTGGTAGCTATGCATTTTTTCGCTGTAGTGGTCTGACAAGTGTCACTATTGGCAACTCTGTGACAAGCATCGGAAGCTATGCATTCGAGAATTGTATCTAAAAGGGCATTAATAACCATGGATATCTAATACTATCTATTTGTAAAGCACTTATTTTCAATTACTTTTGTTTTTTAACACTTGATGACTGGAATTTGGTGGTATCCAAATTTCAGTATATTTTTGCATCGTATTTCTACCGCGAGGAATTTACGGGTCTTGGATTTAGTCATTTTGCGGACTCGGTTGACAAAGGGAGACAAAGAGTGGCAAGAGAGGACAATAAAGGGCGGATGGATTCGGAAGGAGTTACAATGCGGACACCGTTGACGACAGTTGACAAGTGTGTTGCATGATGGACATGGCGGTGGGGATAGCGGAATTGTATGTCAAACCATCAAAAGAGTGTTGAAAATGAAGACAATCAGAAAGTGCAGGTTTTGTGGGAAGGAGTTCGTGGCAAGGAACGGAATGCAGAAGTTCTGCTGTGAGGAGTGCCAGACGATGGCGAAGGAAGCAAGGAAGAAACGGCAGCAGGACTTCATGAATGCCGTGGAGCCGGTGATTGACCTGCAATGCCAGGAGTACCTGATTTAAGTTTCGGAAGTAAAACTTCCTGACAAAGCTTTATGACGCAATTCTTTCGCATATTTTTACAAATCTTGCCGACTTGCCTGGTTTGTTTATCATGGTGTCAATGAGCTTGTCGGTGTCACATCCGCACATTTCCTCCAGCTCAGCGGCAATCTCAAGGAAGAACTCCATGATGCGATCGGCAAACGTCACCTCCTGGGCATCTGCCACCGTTCCCCTGAAGAGTCCTCCTATGGTTTCGTAGTCCGAGAATCGCTTGGCCAGCGACAAGATGTTATACTGCAGGCAGGCGATGGACACATGCGCTATCTGCGCAGCAAAGTGCCTTGACTGGCACTTGTCCATCTTCAGCAGTCCTTTCTCCTCCTTGTTGCATACCTCTATGGCCCACCTCATGGAGTAGACCCTGAAAGCCTTCTTGAAGTCCATCTTCATGTCGGTAGTGATGTATGCCCGCCACTTGTCCTGCTTGTTCCTGCGTGTGAAGAAGAGCCTGACGGGCTTGCCTCCGAGTGTCACGTCGGCCACCATGTATGTGTAGCCGAACAGCCTGTTGTGCTTCTTTTCCGCTTTCCACAAATGCGAGGCCAGCGTAGCGGCTGTGAACAGCTTCCCGCCATAGCCGTACCTGGTCTTCGTCATCTTTATCATCCCCAGGTAGTCCTTGCCGTGCAGCCCCCTTACGAAGTCGATGATGTCCTTGCAGGCGAACCAGCTGTCGCAGAGCACGTACTCGAAACGCAGGCCGTGCTTGATGCAGCGCGTTATCATCTCCTTCATCAGCTCTATCTTGCTCATGGAGCATTCTTTCTTGCGGCTGGCTATCTCTGCGTCCTCGCCGTCGGCGGACTTGTACTGCCGGGCGGCCTGGCGGCGGGTAAGCCCATAGTCGGCATCCTTGTACTCACGGCACAGGGCGAAGTCCGTCAGCATGTGACCGATGCCGTCCGACAGACAGCAGAACAGCCCCTTGTAGCCCCAGTGGCTGCGGTTCGTCACATGGGAGAATATCTTGCTCACCATCTCGATGCCGCTGCCGGACTTGATGATGTCGGTGTCGTCAAAGATGAGCACGGTGGGAAGGTCGCGCTTCTTGTGGTCGCTGCGCACGACTATCTTGTTCCACAGCTGGCAGGTGATGTAGTACACAATCCTGCGCCACTTTATGCTGCCGTCGTTCAGGAAGCCATAGAATACGTCCTTGTGGCAACTTGCCATCCTGAAGAGAGGGGAGCCGGTGTATGCCGACGGATTACCCACGCAGAAACATGGGAACATCAGTAGCAGCTGTAGTATGCACAGGGCAGGGTAAAGGCTGTTGGGCTTCGGCTTGGCGAACGACATGGGACGGTAATTAAACTTTACATTCTTCAGTACGCTGGATATGGCACAGAATGCACTGTTTTTGCCACTTTTTTCGAAAAAAGAGGCCACTTCTGAGAAAATTTTCGTACCTTTGCACATGGTTTGAAGTTGTTTTGTAACTTGTTTTTACCACTACAAAGATACAAAATATTTCTGTAATAACAGAAGCTTCAAACCATTTTTAATGTTAAATAATGTAAGTAAGTTTTACTTCCGAAACTTGAGTTATTTATTTTTTCGTGATTTTCTTGCCGGAAAAATTGGTGGTCTCGGATTATTTTTGTACCTTTACATCTGTATACAAGAAGTCGTCCGGCAACGGCGAACTGGGGCAGTTAAGACGTCTAACTGCGGCAGTTGAAACAGCTAAAACGGCCAATTAGCTGATGAAGCCGGATACGCGCGCGCGAATAAACCTTAGTATTAACAATTTCGACCCATTAAAAACACACTATGGCAGTAAAAAGGTATGGCTTACTCGTCAGCAGATTGCCACATTGTTTGGTAGAGACTATAAGACGATAAGTAAGCATATAAACAATATACTACACTTCCAACACTCCTTACACCTAAGAGAGTTCAACAGGTGTAGGAATGTTGGAAGTGTTGGGTGTTTCCTGCGATTAAGAATACAGTAATTTATATCAGAACGAGTAGGTCAGTCCTACAGACGTATACTCCTTAAACTGCCAATAGCCGAGGTCGTCGTCGTAGGCATTGCCGTCATCAAAGCGTGGGTAGAGGAAGATGTTGGCCGAAATATATTTCGACACCTTCAGCTGGAACGTGTTCTCCCACTCTATTTCTGCACGGTGATAGGAGGTGAATCCCCACAGGCGGCTCTTCCACGTGACAGTCTCCGACAGTTTCCACTGCAGGTCAGCGGTCAGCTGCGAACCCGGGTCAAGCAGGTGGTGCTTGTCGGCGTCAATACCGTGGCGTGAGGGGAACCAGCTGTAGTCGGTCGGTTTGGCCGAGTTCTGGTTGGGGAACAGCGTACGGTCAACGTAGCGGTAGTTCAGGGCTATGGGCGAGAGGTTGATGGTACCCGTGAGCTTCTTGTCAAAGGCTTCCACCTTATAGTCCATACCGAGACCGACGTTTACGTTGAACGGCGAGAAGAAGTCGGAGTACGTGCGGTGGTCGTTCGACTTCAGACCGCGTGCAAACTGCGTCCAGGCCAGCACCTGCAGCGTATAGTACCAGCGCTTGGTAGCTTGCAGACCGACCTTCGACGTCAGACGCAGCAGGTCCTCGTTCGACTTCCACTTGTGGAGCGAGTCGGAACGTGCGGTCAGGAAGCCCAGCTTGGCCTCCAGCTTGTTGTCCCACTTCCACTTGCCCTTGTTGTCGTAGTTGGCCTCCAAGGTCAGGCTACCCAGCAGCGAGTAGGTCGACTCACCGCCCTTGTACCAGTTGCCGCTGACGTAGTTCTGCATCACCTGCAGGAATCCGTCGCCCTTCTTCGTCCAGAACTTTGGCTTCGTCACCACCACTTCAGCAGGCGTTACCTCCGGCTCGTCGGGCTGCGGAGCCACGTGCTCCACCAGCTCCACACGCTGCTCGATGGGCTGGTCGATGTCCTGGCGCAGCGAGCCGCTCTCCTCTAACTGCGTCTCGGTGGCCTCCACCAGGTCGGGGCGGTTCAGGTAGACGTTCATCAGAGCCTCGTCGACGGCCTCGTCCACATCGTTGGTTTCATGACTGAGTGCCAGCATTCCGGCCGACACATTGTGATAGAACGTCAGCGGAGCAAACAGCCTGTAGGTTGAGCCGCTGACAGAGTCAATTGGCTGTGCGGCGCTGGCGCTGAGCGCACAGCCTGCCGCGAGTGTTAATATCAGTTTACGCATAATCTGGATGCAAAGGTACGAAAAAAATTCAAATGCCGTGCTGTCATTCGAAAAATTTTTCGTACCTTTGCACCTTGATTGCGAACAGAAAACAAAAAAAAGAAATAAAATGAACAGAGACACCGTCATCGGATTCATACTTATCGGCCTTGTGCTCATCGGCTTCAGCTGGTACAACCAGCCCTCGGCCGAGCAGATAGAGGCCATGCGCAAGGAAGACAGCATCGCCGTCGTCAACCAGGAAAAAGCCAAGAAGCAGCAGGCCGAAGAAGCCGCCCGCAGGGCTCAGGCCGAAGAAGCAGCCCGTAACGACTCGTCGAGTCTGTTCTTCTCAGCCCTCAGCGGACAGAACAGCCAGGTTGTCCTTAAAAATAATAAGGTAGAGCTGACCTTCTCGACCAAGGGCGGTACGCTGTCGAAGGCCGTCGTCAAGGACTTTGCCGACAAGGACGGCAATCCCGACGTCACGCTCTTCGACGAGAAAGACCAGCAGATGAACTTCCTGCTGGCCGGTAAGCAGGACAACATCATTACCCAAGACCTCTACTTCACGCCGTCCAACCAGAGCGACTCGACCGTCACCATGACCGCACAGGCCACCGGTGGCGGCAGCATCGTGCTCGACTACCGTCTCGGTCCTGACCACCTACTGCACTTCTCGCTGACGACCAACGGCCTGAGCGGCATCTTCGCCCCCACCTACAAGGAGATGGACATCGAGTGGAGCGACCACAGCCGCCAGCAGGAGAAGGGCTTCTACTTTGAGAACCGCTACACCGGACTCTTCTACAAGGAGGCCAAAGACGGCTCGACCGACAACCTGTCGGAGACCGCCGACAAGCGCGAGACCATCGACGAACAGCTCGACTGGGTGGCCTTCCGCAACCAGTTCTTCAGCGTGGCCCTCGTTTCAAAGGACAACTTCGCCGGAGGTGCCCAGCTCAGCAGCGTGCAGGACCAGAAGGAGTCGGGCTACCTGAAGCAGTTCGACGCCCGCCTGAAGACCGCCTTCGACCCCACGGGCCAGAAACCATCTGAGTTTGAGATGTATATTGGTCCAAACGATTTCCGCCTCATCCAGGACGTTGAGAAGCAGAGTCAATTTGGTAAGGATCTCGATCTCGAACAGCTCGTCAACCTCGGCTGGTGGCTCTTCCGCCTTATCAACCGCTGGTTCACGCTCTACGTCTTCGACTGGCTCGCCTCATGGGGATTCCCGATGGGTATCGTGCTCATCCTTATCACTCTTATTCTCAAGGCCATCACCTTCCCGATGGTCAAGAAGAGCTACATGTCGTCGGCCAAGATGCGCGTGCTGAAGCCGAAGTTCGAGGAGGCTACCAAGCAGTATGACAAGCCCGAGGACCAGATGAAGAAGCAGCAGGCCATGATGCAAATGTACTCGCAGTACGGCGTGTCGCCGCTCTCGGGCTGTCTGCCCATGCTCATCCAAATGCCTATCTGGATAGCCATGTTCTGGTTCGTACCCAACGCCATCCAGCTGCGCGGACAGTCGTTCCTCTGGATGGAGGACCTGGCCACCTACGACCCCATCGTTTCTTGGAGCAGCCACATCTGGGGCATCGGCGACCACCTGTCGCTGTCGTGCCTGCTGTTCTGCGGCTCCAATATTCTCTATTCGTGGTTCACCATGCGCCAGCAGAAGGACCAGATGGTGGGCGCGCAGGCTGAGCAGATGAAGATGATGCAGTGGATGATGTACTTGATGCCGCTGATGTTCTTCTTCATGTTCAACGACTACTCCAGCGGTCTGAACTTCTACTACTTCATCTCGCTGTTCTTCTCGTCGATCATCATGTTCGTGCTCCGCAAGACCACCAACGACGAGAAGCTGCTGGCCATACTCGAAGCACGCTACAAGGAGAATAAGAACAACCCGAAGAAGAAGAGCGGCCTCGCAGCCCGTCTTGAAGCCATGCAGAAGCAGGCCGAGGAGCTGCAGAAGCAGCGCCAGCATCAGAAGTAGCCCTAAGGCTTGGACGGCTATGTGAGATTTTATTCTACCAATCGGCCTCAGCTTCCTCGTCGTCGAAACGACGCGAAGCTGCCAGGTCGGCGTCACCATTGGACTCTATGGCTTTAAGGTTTCCAAGAGTGCCCTCGTTATTCAAGAACTTTGCCCCGTTACTACCTTTACAAAATAGAGGAATGTGGCATTGTTTGAGCAAAGACGTAACAGGCGTCAGATAACTTTTTCTTTTTTCTGCCATCGCTGTTGTCAGAAGTATTTCTCTGTCTCGGGACTGCGGCTATAGCTTGAACCATCGAAACAGTGGGTGCAGACTTTACACTTAGGCATGCCGATGCTCTCAATCAAGTCCTCAAGCTTGGCAAATTTCAGGGAAGTCAGCCCTAAACGACGGGCTATCTCGTCGACCATCCGCTGATATTCAGGAGAATCGGTCTGTGAATATTTCTCCAGATTCTTCTTGTCGTCGCCCTCGAAGTCGCGTATTATGCGTCGAGTGATTAGCTCCAGGTCGGATTTTGAGGCAGTAAAGCCAATGAACGGACAGCCATAGACCAAGGGTGGACAGCTGATGCGGCAGTGAACCTCCTTGGCACCATACTCAAAGAAGGTGCGCACATTGTCGCGCAGCTGAGTACCGCGTACGATAGAGTCGTCGCAGAAGACAATACGCCGGTCTTTCAGCAATGCGCCATTGGGAATGAGCTTCATCTTGGCCACAAGGTCGCGGCGGCTCTGGTTGCCGGGAGTGAAGGAGCGCGGCCAGGTAGGGGTATATTTCAGCACGGCACGCTCATAAGGCACACCTTTACCCTCAGCATAGCCCAAGGCAGTGCCGACACCTGAGTCAGGCACGCCGCAGACGCAGTCGACCTCGGTAGTGTCGGCTTGTCCCATCTTTCGCCCGTTTGTCTCGCGGACAGCTTCAACATTGATGCCCTCATAGCTGCTGGCCGGAAAACCATAATATACCCATAGGAAAGAGCAGATCTGCTCGCAATCGAAGGCGGGCTGAAGTACTTCAAAGCGGTCAGAGTGCAGGAGTACGATTTCGCCAGGACCAAGGTCGCGCACCGTCTTGTAGTCCAAGTTCGGGAAACTGCTGGTCTCGCTGCTTACAGCATACGCGTCCTCCTTACGGCCTATGACAATAGGCGTCCGGCCCAGGAAATCGCGGGCGGCGATAATACCGTCCTCGGTGAGGATGAGCATGGAGCAGGAGCCGTCAATCTTGCGGTAGACATTGTTGATGCCCTCCACGAAAGAGTTTCCCATGTTGATGAGCAGGGCCACCAGCTCCGTCTGGTTGATGTTGTTGGCAGACATCTCACTGAAGTGCATACGCTGGGCAAGCAGTTCGTCGGCAATCTCGCGCTGATTGTTTATCTTGGCTACGGTGACCACAGCATAGCGCCCAAGGTGAGAATTGACGATGATGGGTTGCGGGTCGGTGTCGCTTATGACGCCCAATCCCTGATTGCCGTGAAACGAGTCGAGTTCGTCCTCAAAGCGTGAGCGGAAGTAGTCGCGCTCCAGCGAGTGAATGCTGCGGTTGAATCCCCGCTCAGGGTCGAATGTCACAAGACCGGCACGCTTCGTGCCTAAATGCGAATTGTAGTCGGTGCCGTAGAACAAGTCGTTCACACACTCCTTTTCGGCGATGCAGCCAAAAAAACCTCCCATACTTCTATATTATTCTTTACGTTTGTCTATGAATTTCCAGTCGCTGTATTGACTGCGCGGAAAGACGAACAGGTCGTCGCTAATGCCTCCAGAGCGGAAGTTCTCAATTTTGACCGTCGTCCAAATGAACGCCACTTTGATACGCAGACGCACTGGCTCGTAGCCCTTCTTGGTCACCCACGCCTTGACAATCTTTATAGAGCCCTTGGCTTCCTTCTTTTGCTTCAGCGTCAGCAGAAACATGCCATCATCTTCCTGTATGCTGTAGTCGAAGTCGTCGGGATGGAACTTGAATTTTCCACTGTACTTATCCTTCTTGTCAGAGTTGGCGTTATGAATCTGCACTTCCTTCTTCTTGCGGAATGCCATATAGGCTGTCAAGCCATCGTTCCATGTATTCACGCGCTCGTCAACGAACTTCTGCTTCTTACCCTTATACCAAATGGTGCCGCTGGTCTTGTAGATTCCCACGATGTTTACATCATAGCGAAGCGAGGAACCCTGATCGCCAAACACCTTTTCGTAAGTCTGGTTGAAGATACGGCGTGCCTGCTTTTCATTGGCAGTCTGCTGGGCTACAGCCAAGACCGCCTGCAAGGCCATTAACATAACCAAAACAATCTTTCTTCCCATAAGCGGCTGCAAAATTACAAAAAAAATAAGAGCCGACCAAACAGATTGCATGTTTTTATTTTCATTAGAGCTTTTTTACGGCCATTTCGGAAACATAGACTATTTGCGCAGACTTCAAAACGTAGGGAGCGGTTAAAATATATTTATAGATTTGGTGGTATCGGAGAAAATGATTACCTTTGCACATCTTTTTGGAAATAAGTCATAAAATACAGAATAGAAATGAGCAAGAGATTTGCCGAGCATAACGGCATGAACCTGACGCAGACGAACAACGACGTGCTGCAAATGTGGAAGGAGAAGAATGTCTTCTGGCGCTCTGTCAATGAGCGTGAGGGCTGTCCCCAGTTTGTATTCTTCGAGGGTCCTCCCTCGGCCAACGGCCATCCGGGCATTCATCACGTGCTGGCGCGTACCATTAAAGATACCTTCAACCGCTACAAGACCATGCAGGGTATGCAGGTGAAGCGCAAAGCCGGTTGGGACACCCACGGACTGCCCGTAGAGCTGGGCGTCGAGAAGGAGCTTGGCATTACCAAGGCAGACATCGACAACAAGGAGTCGGAGAAGTACATCTCGACAGAGGAATACAACCAGAAGTGCCGCGAGAACGTGATGAAGTTCACTGCCGAATGGCGCGAACTGACCGAGCGCATGGGTTATTTCGTCGACCTCGACAATCCCTACATTACCTATGATAATAAGTACATCGAGACCTTGTGGTGGCTGCTGAAGCAACTCTATCAGAAAGACTTGCTCTACAAGGGATACACCATACAGCCGTATTCGCCAGCAGCTGGTACGGGACTATCCAGTCACGAGCTGAACCAGCCAGGCTGCTACCGCGACGTGAAGGACACAACGTGTACGGCACTGTTCCGTATGAAGAACCCGAAGCCCGAGATGACAATGTGGGGAACCGCCTACTTCATGGCTTGGACGACCACCCCTTGGACGCTGGCAGCCAACTCGGCACTCTGCGTAGGCCCGAAGATTGACTATGTGGCTGTAGAGACCTACAACCCCTACAGCGCCGAAAAGATTACCATCGTGCTGGCCGAAGCCCGTCTGGCTGCCTATCTGGCTCCCGAGGGCGAAATCACTGACGGCGGCGAGATGCCTGATTATAAAAAAGGTGAGAAGTTCATACCCTACCGCATTGTCGGGCGCTACAAGGGTACCGACCTTGTGGGCATGGAGTACGAGCAGCTGATGCCTGCCATCAAGCCGATGGGCGACGCCTTCCGCGTGATTCCCGGCGACTATGTGACCACCGAGGACGGTGCCGGTATCGTGCATATTGCGCCCAACTTCGGTGCCGACGATGCCTTTGTAGCCAAGAAAGCCGGCATCTGTCCCATCGTGCTCATCGACAAGAAAGGCAATGAGCGCCCCGTCGTCGACCTGCAGGGCAAGTACTTCAACATCGATGACCTCGACCCGGAGTTCGTTAAGAGCTATGTCAACGTCAGAGAGTGGCAGAAGTTTGCCGGCCGCTACGTGAAGAACGCCTACGACGACAGTCTGACCGACAAGGACGAGACGCTCGACATCAGCATCTGCATGGACCTGAAGTCACAGGACAAGGTGTTCAAGATTGAGAAGCATACCCACAACTACCCGCACTGCTGGCGTACCGACAAGCCCGTGCTCTATTACCCGTTGGATTCGTGGTTTATTCGCTCGACGGCTAAGAAGGAGCGTATGTTCGAGCTGAACAAGACTATCAACTGGCAGCCGGAGTCGACGGGAACCGGCCGCTTCGGCAACTGGCTCGAGAACCTGAACGACTGGAACCTCTCGCGCAGCCGCTTCTGGGGCACCCCGCTGCCCATCTGGCGCGACGAGGAGGGCAAGGCCGAGAAGTGCATCGGATCGGTCGAGGAATTGTACGATGAAATCGAGCGTTCTGTCGCTGCCGGCATCATGACCGAGAACCCGCTGAAGAAGCAAGGCTTCGTGCCTGGCGACATGTCGAAGGCAAACTACGACCGCATCGACCTGCATCGCCCGTACGTTGACAACATCATCCTGGTCAGCGACGAGGGCAAGCCCATGAAGCGCGAGACCGACCTTATCGACGTCTGGTTCGACTCGGGCTCAATGCCCTACGCACAGGTTCACTATCCGTTCGAAAACCGCGATTTAATCGACAAACACGAGGCCTTCCCCGCTGACTTCATCAATGAGGGTGTCGACCAGACGCGCGGCTGGTTCTTCACGCTGCACGCCATTGCAACGATGATTTTCGACTCTGTGGCCTTCAAGAACGTCATCTCGACGGGTCTGGTGCTCGACGCTAAGGGCAACAAGATGTCAAAACACGTGGGCAACGTCGTCAATCCCTTCGAAATGATCGAGAAATACGGCTCCGACGCCGTCCGCTTCTATATGCTGACCAACTCCGAGCCTTGGGACAACCTGAAGTTCGACCCCGAGGGTGTCGACGAGGTACGCCGCAAGTTCTTCGGCACCTTATATAATACGTATAGCTTCTTCGCCCTCTACGCTAACGTCGATGGCTACGTCCCGTCTGTTGCTGTATCACAGCAACAAACAGAACAGCCCGAGATTGACCGCTGGATACTCAGCTGCCTGAACACGCTCATTAAGGGCGTCAAGAAGGAGCTCGACAACTATGACCCCACACGCGCCGGCCGACTCATCGACGCCTTCGTCAACGACGACCTCTCTAACTGGTATGTGCGCCTGAACCGCAAGCGCTTCTGGGGCAAGGACATGAGTGCCGATAAGCGTTCAGCCTACGACACGCTCTACACCTGTCTGCTGACCGTTGCCAAGCTGATGGCGCCGTTTGCCCCGTTCTATGCCGACCAGCTCTACAAGGACCTCGGTGGCGAGAAGGACAGCGTCCACCTGGACGACTTCCCCACTGCCGACGACTCCGTCATCGACAAGGAGCTTGAAGCCCGTATGGAAATGGCCCAGAAGATTACGTCGATGGTGCTTGCCCTGCGCCGCAAGGTGAACATCAAGGTGCGCCAGCCGCTGCAGGCCATCATGGTACCCGCCACTGACGAACAGAAGAAGCACATCGAGGCCGTGAAGCAACTCATCATGAACGAGGTGAATGTCAAGGAACTGAAATTCGTTGAGGGTCAGGGCATTCTCGTCAAGAAGGTAAAGTGTAGCTTCAGGACGATGGGCAAGAAGTTTGGCAAGCTGATGAAGGGTGTCGCCGCTTCGATGGACGCCCTTAGTCAGGAGCAGATTGCCGAACTGGAGCAGAACGCCACCATCGGCATCAACGTCGAAGGTCAGGACCTAACCGTTGAACTGGCCGACGTCGAGATTATCAGTGAGGACATTCCCGGCTGGCTCGTTGCCAACGAAGGAGCGCTGACCGTAGCCCTTGAGGTGGAGCTTACCGACGAACTGCGCCAGGAGGGTATGGCTCGCGAAATCATCAACCGCATACAGAACCTCCGCAAGGAGAGCGGTCTTGAGATTACCGACCGCATCAGCGTCATCATCTCGCCCAATGCCGAAGCCGAAGCTGCCGTCAAGGCCTTCGGCGACTACATCAAGACGCAAGTTTTGGCCGATTCCATCGAGTTTTCGTCCAACGACGGCACAGAGGTGGAGTTCGACAACTTTAAGCTGAACATTCAAATTACCAAAAACTAAAACATACAATGGAAACAGAGAAAACCCGCTACAGTGACGAAGAACTCGAGGAGTTCCGCACAATTATTAATGAGAAGTTAGCACTTGCGAAGCGTGACTACGACCTGATGATGGCTTCTATCACAAATCAGGACTCTAACGATGTTGACGACACGTCGCCCACATACAAGGCCCTTGAGGAGGGAAGCGTCACCCAGTCGAAGGAGGAAATTATTACGATGGCCGCGCGCCAGCAAAAATTCATACAAGGATTGAAGGCTGCACTCATACGCATTGAGAACAAGACCTACGGCATTGACCGCCTGACGGGCAAGCTCATTCCAAAAGAGCGCCTGAGGGCTGTGCCTCATGCCACACTCAGCGTCGAGTCGAAAATGATGAGCAAGAAGTGAACGGCTCCAACAGACTATTATCACGAGGATGGTTGGCAACGCTGATTGTTGCCAGCGCCATTATCATCGACCAGCTCATTAAGATCTGGGTCAAGACCAATATGACGCTACACGAGAGCATCCGCATCTTCGACTGGTTCTACATCTCGTTCATCGAGAACAACGGTATGGCCTACGGTATGCAGATAGGCTCGAAACTGGCACTTTCGCTGTTCCGCGTGGCGGCTATATCGCTGCTGGCCTACTACGTCTGGCTGCAGGTTAGGAACAAGGCCCGCAAGGGCTACATAGTCTGCCTGTCGATGGTGCTGGCAGGAGCTGTTGGCAATCTCCTTGACAGTATGTTCTACGGAATGGTGTTCAGTGCTTCGTCACCTTTCTACACCAGCTATTTCGTGGAGTTCGGCACAGGCTACGCCCCGTTCCTGATGGGCAAGGTGGTTGACATGTTCTACTTCCCAATTATCGTTACGACGTGGCCCGAGTGGGTGCCTCACTTCGGTGGCGAGGAGTTCGTCTTCTTCAGTCCGGTCTTCAACTATGCCGACGCCAACATCTCTGTCGGCGTTGTGTTGCTGCTGCTCTTCTACAGTAAGGAAATCAGTAAAATCAGCCTGAAGCGTGAATAGGAAACTGTTGCTTATCGTTGCAGCCGCAGGACTGCTCCTGTCGTGCAAGCCCTCCGTGCCCTCGCAGTTCATACAGCCCGGCGATATGGAGGACTTGTTGGTCGACTATCATATTTCCCAGGCAATGGCCACACTGAATGGGAAGGATGACAATGGGCGTGCCTATAACGAGACACTCTATTTCGCCGCCGTCCTTGAGAAGTATGGTGTTACCAAGGCAGAATTTGACTCCTCACTGACTTATTACTATATACGTGCCGACCGCTTTGGCGACATGTACAAGAACGTCGCCAAGCGTTTGAACGATAAAGCCTTGAGCCTTGGCGCACCTGAAGGCGAACTGAAGCGTTTCAGTAAGCTAAGTCTCAACAATGACACAGTAGACGTGTGGAGTAATCGTCTTTCGGCCATGCTGATGCCATACCCACCTTACAACAGGATGGACTTCGAGCAAAAGGCTGATACGTCGTTCCGCAAGGGCGACTCATTCCTCTTCATCGTAAACAATGACTATGTCTATCAAAGTGGTACACGCTCAGCAGAGGCCTGTATCGTAATGCGCTACGATAATGACACCATTGTGAGCAAAGCTTTCAGCCTTTCGTCGTCGGGTATTAACCAGGTTCGCATTCCTATGCTTGAGAACCGGAAGGTTAAGAATATCAGTGGCTACATCTATCTGAATCCTGAGAAGGAAATGTCGACAACTCTGAAGATGATGATTGTCAAGAACATCCAGCTCATTAAGATGCGCAAGAAGGAAGAGCCGAATACCATCCTCAAAAAGGACTCTGTCGGAGTACCAAAACAACAGACACCAATGGATACAACACTAAAAACCAAAGAAATATGAATCTGAAATTTCGCTTGGCATTGATGAACTTCTTGGAGTTCGCCGTTTGGGGAGCCTATCTGACATGCATGGGCAATTACCTGGGAGTAGCAGGTCTGGGAGATCAAATCTCATGGTTCTATGCCATTCAGGGCATCGTGTCTATCTTCATGCCGACCATTATGGGTATTGTGGCCGACAAGTACATACAGCCGCAGCGTCTGCTGGGCCTCTGCCACCTGGCTGCGGGTGCTGCCATGCTCTGCTGCTGGTGGATGGGAGCATCGGCCGGATTTGGCAGCGAGCTGCCCAACAAGGGTGCCTTTATTGCCATGTACACGTTGAGTGTGGCATTTTTCATGCCCACCATTGCTTTGGCCAACACGACAGCTTTCACCATACTGAAAAGCAACGGTCTCGACACCGTAAAAGATTTTCCGCCCATCCGCGTATTGGGAACGGTCGGTTTCATCGCCACTATGTGGTTCGTTAACTGTGCCGTTTGGGAGGACGGCAGCTTCTCGTTTACACTGGCCGAAAACGCACATAAATTCCAGTACACCTACATGCAGTTCTTCGTGTCCGGCTTCTTGAGCCTGCTGCTGCTGGTTTACTGCTTCGTGGCACTACCTGAATGTAAGCTTGAGAAGAAACCTGCCACCTCGCTCGCTGAGTCGTTCGGACTGAATGCCTTCAAGCTGTTTAAGTCGAAACAGATGGCTCTGTTTTTCATTTTCTCAGCGCTGCTCGGTATGTCGCTGCAGGTAACAAATGGCTATGCTGGACCCTTCATCACAAGTTTCAAGGGCTCCAGCGATGCAGCCGTAGCTACCTCATTTGCTGCCAACAACGCTACGCTTCTCACCTCCATATCCCAGGTCAGCGAAGCACTTTGCATCCTGCTCATACCTTTCTTCCTGAAGCGCTATGGCATTAAGGTTGTCATGCTGATGTCGATGTTCGCATGGGTATTTCGCTTCGGTTTCTTCGGCATTGGAAATCCCGCTATGCCAGGCGTGCTACTGTTCATCCTGTCGTGCATCGTCTATGGTGTGGCCTTCGACTTCTTCAATGTCTCGGGCGGTATTTTCGTCGACCAGGTCTGCGAGCCTTCTGTGAAGGCTTCGGCACAAGGACTTTTCATGCTGATGACCAATGGCATCGGTGCTACAATCGGCACCTTGGCTGCAGGCGAGATTGTCAACCACTATTGCTCTTGGCAAGATGGTTTCCTCGTAGGCGACTGGCAGACATGCTGGTTTATCTTCGCGGGGTTTGCGCTGGCCGTAGGCATTGCCTTTGCGTTTGTCTTCAACCCCGAGAAGAAACAGGCATAAACACCGATGAGGAGAGTCCGGCTATACTATAGGGACATGTCAGAAATCTTGGGGAGTAACGGCTTTTCCGTTGCGCGGCTCACTGATGTTGACGGATTAAGTGCTATTTGTGTCATCTGTGACAAGGCAATGTCCGACCAGCTCTCCATCCGTCTGAACCACATGCCTGGCCGTGACCTGATGCTACCCGAAGTGCTCATAAAGATGCTACTCCCCAATGGTGTGGATGCTTTCGAATTGATGGTATACGACATCCAGAACGGCCAGTATCGGGTGTCTCTCCTCAACAGAAAGACAACTGCCATACTGCCTATCCGTATGAGCGATGCCCTGCTGCTTCACTGCATCACGCGCATGCCGTTTTATATTGACGAGGAACTGATGGTCAGACAGTGCTCTCCTTTCACGCCAGAAGCCCGGAACATAGCGATACCCATCAACACCCTTGATACCGAGCGTCTGAACAAAGAGCTCGAACGAGCAGTTGCCGAAGAGAACTACAGGCTGGCATCACTACTACACGAAGAAATACAAAAAAGGTGTAAGCCATGAAGGAAACGCGTTTTTTCTATGCACCTGATGCAGCAAACACTTCTGAGTTGCCGGCCGACGAGTCAGCTCACGCCCTCAAGGTCCTGCGGTTAAGCGTTGGCGACGAGGTAGAGCTAATGGACGGCCGGGGGCATTTCTATAGTGCCGAGATTACCCAAGCATCCAACCACCATTGTCAGTATCGCATACTTCAGATGCAGTCATTGCCCCATCAATGGGAAGGGCGCGTCCATTTAGCGATAGCACCTACGAAGATGAACGACCGCATGGAGTGGCTTGCTGAAAAAGCTACCGAGGTGGGCATCGACGAACTGTCTTTCCTAAACTGTCAATTCTCCGAGCGGCACGTCCTCAAGACCGAACGTATTGAGAAGATTGTCGTCTCTGCCGTTAAGCAGAGTCACAAGCCCTTCATGCCTGTGGTCAACGAACTGGTAACATTCCGCCAGTTTATCAATAGCCATACAACAGGCCACCGATTTATCGCCCATTGCTATCAAGAAGTGGAACGAACCAATCTCTTTGACCAGCTCTGCTGTTTGCAGTCATCCGACGATGCCTTGGTATTGGTGGGTCCCGAAGGTGACTTCAGCATCGATGAGGTTCGTCAGGCCGTGGAGGCCGGTTTCGTCTCAGTCGACTTAGGCAAAAGTCGTCTGCGCACCGAAACGGCTGGACTTGTAGCCGTAACGATGATGCAACTTTCCAAGCAAATCAACAAATAAACAGATACAATGATGAAACGACTGTTCTTTTCCTTTCTCGTAACATTTTCCACACTTGCTGCAGTTGCCACCGACAGCGTCACCATCAAGGCTCTGTTCAAGGAAATGCCTGACTCGGTCATCCCTTACCTGTCGAAGAACAACCGCCTCGACCTCATAGATTTCATGGAGTCAAACATGAAGGCAGAAATTACCAACGCTTTCGGCGGAAAAAGTCTGATGACGGCACTCACCAACGATTACATTAACATTCGCCTCAACGCTGCTTGCCAGTTAGACATCCTGTTGCTTAGTACCACACAAACCACCGACAACCAAAGTTACATCATTGCCATTGTACGTACCGTCGGTAATGAGAACGATGTTATTGAGTCTGAAAGCCCCCAATTCTATACCGTCGACTGGAAACCCTTAACAGCTGATCCGCTACTGACAGATACTGACAGGAAAAGGCTTGAGTCGTACCTTAAGCCTCTAAAAATATCTAAATTTCCTAACAAAGCAATTAATTAAAGTTAAATAATTTAGTATGTCGAAAGATATTTAGAGACATTTTAAAATATTCTTTATATATTTGCAATGTGTTTTTCATGGTATTAGATTATTAAGGTTAATAAGAAAGTTGGTTGTCGTGAGACAGTCAAATTTCATTTCATCGGCAACATCTTTTTCAGTTGCTGGTGATTACGACAAAAAGGGGAGCCTGTGAAGGTTCCCCTTTTCATTGCCACGACTCTTAGCAGGCAAGTGTTCATATAGTGTTCTAATAAACTGCTAACATTTTTATCGTTTTGCTTGCGCGTCTCAGAAATAATGCTTACCTTTGCACCGCCGTTGGAGAAGGCCCCACTTGTAAACAGGGGAACCAGTGGTAAGATAAATCGCATAGAAATATGAAAGTAATGAAATTCGGCGGAACGTCCGTAGGTTCCGTGAAAAGCATTTTGAGCTTAAAAGAGATTGTAGAGGCAGAAGCCGGACGGGGGCCTGTCGTAGTTGTAGTAAGCGCGCTTGACGGCATTACCGACAAGCTGATAGCCACATCAGAGATGGCACGCAAGGGCGACGACCGCTATCGCGAGGAATTCGACGCGATGGTGAAGCGCCACCACCAGATGATCGACACCATCATCCAGGACGACCGCAAGCGCATTGACTTATTTAATAAGGTAGACCAGTTGTTCGACCAGCTGCGCAGCATTTATTACGGTGTTTACCTGATTCACGACTTGAGCGCAAAGACGCAGGATGCCATCATCAGCTACGGCGAACGTCTGTCGTCGAACATCGTAGCTGCACTGGTCAAGGGCGGCATCCGCATGAACGCCCGTGACTTTATCCGCACTGAAAACAAGCAGGGCAAGCACGTGCTCGACACTGAGCTGACCACTCAGCTCGTCAAGGAATCCTTCAGCCCTCTGTGCGGCGGCGGTGCCTCAACCAACAAGGTTGTCCTGGTAGTTCCTGGCTTCATAGCCCGCGACCGCGACAGCCACGAGACCACCAACCTTGGTCGTGGCGGCTCTGACTATACGGCTGCCATCATCGCAGCTGCCCTTGATGCCGAGGTTTTAGAAATTTGGACCGACGTCGACGGCTTCATGACCGCCGACCCGAAGGTCATCAAGAGTGCCTACACCATCAACGAACTCTCGTATGTCGAGGCGATGGAGCTGTGCAACTTCGGCGCCAAGGTCATCTACCCGCCGACCATCTACCCCGTCTGCATCAAGAATATACCTATTAAGGTAAAGAACACCTTCAACCCCACACATCCGGGCACACTCATCAAAGAGAAGATTGACGATGACATGAAGCCCATCAAGGGAATATCGAGCATCAAGGGAACCACGCTGATTACGGTCACGGGTCTCTCGATGGTGGGTGTCATCGGTGTCAACCGCCGTATCTTCACCACGTTGGCCGACCGCGGCATTTCGGTGTTCATGGTCAGTCAGGCTTCGTCAGAGAATTCTACTTCTATCGGTGTGCGCGACGAGGATGCTGCAGCTGCCGTCGAAGTACTCAACGAGGAGTTTGCCAAGGAGATAGAGACGGGCGCCATGTTCCCCATGCAAGCCGAGAGCGGACTGGCAACCATTGCCATCGTGGGCGAAAACATGAAGCACACACCGGGTATTGCCGGTAAGCTGTTCGGCACGCTCGGCCGCAGCGGTATCAGCGTCATTGCCTGTGCACAGGGTGCCTCTGAGACCAACATCTCGTTCGTCGTTGACGGTCGCTTCCTGCGCAAGTCGCTCAACGTACTCCACGACTCGTTCTTCCTGTCTGAATATAAGGTGCTCAACCTCTTCATCTGCGGCATCGGCACAGTGGGCGGCATGCTGCTCGAGCAGATTCGCACCCAACAGCAGTTCCTCATGCAGTCACGTCGTTTGAAGCTAAACGTCGTGGGCATCAGTGATGTCGACAACTTCGTGCTCGACCGCGACGGCATCGACCTCGACAACTACGAGAAGACACTGCGCGCAGGATTCCCGGCCAATACAGAGCACATGCGCGATGAGATCGTGAAGATGAATATCTTCAACAGCGTCTTCGTCGACTGCACGGCCAGCCGTCAGATTGCTCAGCTCTACCAGACATTCCTTGAGCATAACATCAGCGTGGTGGCAGCCAACAAGATTGCCGCCTCCAGCGACTACGACAGCTACCTGAAGTTGAAACAGACTGCTCGCGACCGCGGCGTGTGGTTCCGCTACGAAACCAACGTAGGCGCCGGACTGCCCATCATCGGCACCATCAACGACCTGTGTAACTCAGGCGATAAGATATTGAAAATTGAGGCTATTCTCAGCGGTACGCTTAACTTTATCTTCAATGAGATTGCCGCCGATGTGCCCTTCTCTGAGACCGTGCGTCGCGCCAAGGAGCAGCGCTACTCAGAGCCCGACCCACGTATCGACCTCAGCGGTACTGATGTCATCCGCAAACTGGTCATCCTCACCCGCGAGGCTGGCTACAAGGTGGAACAGGAAGACGTCGAAAAGCACCTCTTTGTGCCCGACAGTTATTTCGAAGGATCGCTCGACGATTTCTGGGCCAAGCTTCCTGAGTTGGATGCTGACTTCGAAGCCCGCCGCAAGGTACTTGAGGCTGAGGGAAAGCGCTGGCGCTTCGTTGCCACAATGGAGAACGGCAAGACGAGCGTTGCCCTGAAGGAGGTACCGCAGAGCCACCCGTTCTATCCCCTCGAAGGCTCCAACAATATCGTTCTGCTCACCACCGAGCGCTACAAGGAGTACCCCATGCTGATTCAGGGTTACGGCGCAGGTGCTGCCGTCACCGCCGCCGGAGTCTTCGCCAATATCATGTCAATCGCAAATATCTGATGAAACATATAATCATTCTTGGAGATGGAATGGCAGATCTTCCCGTCGAGCGACTCGGCGGGAAGACCTTGCTGCAGTATGCCCACAAGCCCATGATGGACCAGTTGGCCCGCTATGGCCGCACAGGTCGTCTCATCACCGTTCCCGAAGGTTTCCCGCCAGGTTCTGAAGTGGCCAACACCGCCATTCTCGGTTATGACCTGAACAAGGTCTATGAGGGCCGCGGCCCCTTGGAGGCCGCCTCTATCGGCTATGAGATGCGCGACGACGACTTCGCCATCCGCTGCAACATCATCACACTCGAGGACGGCAAGATTATCACCCATAATGGCGGAAACCTCGAAACCGACGATGCCCGCGTGCTCATCGACTACCTGAACGAGCACCTCGCCGTCCCCGTCAACCGCGAACAAGGCTGCGAGCGTGTACGCTTTATCACCGGTATCCAATACCGTCACCTCCTCGTTATCCGTGGCGGCTCCAAGCACATCGTCTGTGCCCCACCCCACGACCATCCCAACGAGCCTTGGCGCCCGCTGCTCGTCAAGCCAGTCTCTCTATGCAGCAACATTGTTGCTGCAAAGGAAACAGGCCGTCTTACCCCCCAGCAAACCGCCGACCTGCTGAACGACCTTATCCTCCGCTCCCAAGAGCTTCTGGCCAAACACCCCTACAACCAGGCCAAAGCTGCCCACGGCGAACGCCAAGCTAACAGCATCTGGCCCTGGAGCGGCGGCTACCGCCCCTCTATGCAGACGTTGCAAGAGCAGTACCCGCAAATCAAGAGCGGCTCAGTCATCTCAGCCGTCGACCTCATACAAGGCATCGGCCGCTACGCTGGCTTAGACATCATCAAGGTGCCCGGAGCCACCGGCCTGGCCGACACCAACTACGAGGGCAAGGCACAGGCTGCCATTGATGCCCTGCGCACACAGGACTTCGTCTTCGTCCACGTAGAGGCCAGCGACGAGGCGGGCCATGACGGCGATCTTGAGCTGAAGCTCCGCACCATCGAGTATCTTGACCAGCGACTCATCACTCCAATTTATAATGAGGTAGCAACGTGGCAAGATCCCGTCTGCATTGCCGTGCTCCCCGACCATCTGACGCCTGTAGAGCAGCGCATACACGTCGGCCAGCCCGTGCCCTTCCTCATCTGGCACCGCGACATACAGCCCGACGACGTACAGCAATACGACGAAGTCGCCTGCGCCAGTGGCGGTTACGGTCTGCTGAAACTCGACCAGTTCATGAAAGCTTTGATGAATGTTTAAGGCAAAAAATGAAATAGCCTCAAGTTTTTTTTAACAAAATATTTGGTTATTAGTTTTTTTTTCGTAACTTTGCAACTGAATACCTTTTCCTTGCAAGAGGATTTGGTTTTGCTCATTCCATTATGTTACTGGAAATCAGTGCAAAATGAAGAAGGGAACCTTAAAACTGATAACACGGAGCGCTGCAACAAAATGCAGTGACCCTCTTTATTGTGTTTGACTTAAGCTTTGGACAACAACCTGCAGGCAACCCCCGAATGGTTTCCCATGAGAGTAACCTACCAACGGGAACTGAAAATGAAATACCACCTTGACGATCTGGGTATTGAGAACTTCGTGCCTATGCACTATGAAATTACCGGTCAAGGCGACCAAAGCAAGTACAAGCTTACACCTGCTATTCACAACTTGATATTTGTCCGCTCAACACAAGAAATGCTTACGTTCCTGAAAATGACACGTCGGGAGCTGGCACCGCTTCGCTACATGATGAAGCCAACGGAAAACGGCAACGGACAAGAAATCATGCGTGTTCCCGACCAGCAGATGGAGAACTTCATCAGAGTAGCAAGTTCAGGGAACGACAAGGCCAGGTTCCTTACCTATGAGAAGTTCCTCGACCAGCCAGGACAGCGGGTCAGGGTGACGGAAGGTTACTTTGCCGGTGTTGAGGGTGTTATCAAGCGAATCAAGAACAACAAGCACGTTGTGGTGCAAATTGACGGTATTGCCGCCGTAGCCATTACATACGTGCCGAGGCAGAGCCTGCAAGCCATTTAGGGAACCTAAGAATATCTATAACAACCAATAACTTTTACAATCATGGACAAATACGCCAAGCTATTAGAAAACCTGCCATTTGACGTGCTACACATAGCACAGTCATTTGCCAACGACAACAAGTCGCCCAAGATTGAGCCGGCTCACCTGCTGCGTGCCCTACTGCACAAGAGTGCCGGACTTGTAAACTACATTGAAGACACGCTCGACGAAGACTACTACTACTTAGTCGACTGGACAGACATGCGTATGAAACAGTGCGATAAGTCGCCATATCCAATGAAGGGGATCGAACTGTCGCATGACGCCGAGCAGGTCATCAAGGAGGCTCAAGACATCTGCGAAAAGTGCGGATTGGCGGAGATTACGGCTCCCTGTCTGCTGGCCTCGCTCGTCACACCAGGCATCGGCTTCTCCTACGAACAGCTGAAGACGCTTCCCATGCAGGCCGACAAGATTATCCAGAACATCCAGTCGGGTGCTCCGGCTAAACCGGCTGCGGCTTCTTCCTCTTCTTATAATAATAAGGTGTCGTCAGGTGCAGCTCCTGCGGAAGAGTACTGCGTCGACATGCTGACCGAACTGCCTGAGGCACCTGTTATAGGTTTCGACAACGAAGTGCTCTCCATCACAGAAGTGCTGGCACGTAAAGACCGTGCCAACCTACTCATCGTAGGCGAGACAGGTGTCGGTAAAAGCAGCCTTATCTACAGCATCCTTCAACGGGTACGCGACAAGAAGGTTCCCGCCTCGCTGGAAGCTCTGCAGCCGTTTGAACTCGACCTCATTTCACTGAGTCAGGGCGTCAGCTACAAGGGCGAGATTGAAGACCGCTTCAAGCAGGTGACGGAAAACCTGCTGAATATGGCCCAGCCCCTGCTGGTCATCGAAAACTTCCACCGCGTCGAGGACAAGCAGTCGACGCTCAACGGCATCCTGCCCGGCTTGAAGCGCCTGCTCTCGAAGAACCAGCTGCAGGTGGTCATCACGTCGACCATCGACGGCTATACCAAGGATATTGAAAAAGACAAGGAACTGACATCGTTCTTCGAGAAGATCACCGTCGAGGAGCCTAATGAGGAGCAGACCGTTGCCATCATCCAGGCCAAGCGTCAGGGCTATGAGGAGTTCCACAAGATGACCATCGCCGACGAAGTGCCTGCTGAGATTGTCCGACTGGCCAAGCGCTATATGCCCGACCGCCGTCTGCCGTCGTCAGCCCTCGACCTTCTTGACCGTGCACTGGCTTCAGCCAAGATTGCCAACGAGATGGCTGCCCTCGCCCAGGCTCCCCAAGAAGGCCAAGAAGCCCAGACAGCCCAAGAAACCCAGAATACACTCCAGAAGGAAGCCGTCCGCGACGTCGTCGCCAAAATGACCGGCATACCCATGGGTAACATCCAGAGCGAGGAGCGCGAGAAACTGTCGAACGCCGAGGAGATTATCCATCGTCGCGTTGTTGGCCAGACCCACGCCATCAAGAGCATCCTCGATGCTATCTTCGAGAGCCGTTCGGGCTTAAACAAGAAAGGTCAGCCTATGGGTTCGTTCTTCTTCCTCGGCCCGACGGGTACGGGTAAGACCGAGCTGGCCAAGTCGCTGGCTAACTTCCTTTTCGACGACGAGACAGCCATGCTGCGCTTCGACATGTCGGAGTACAAGGAGGAACACTCTGTGGCCCTGCTATACGGTGCACCTCCGGGATACGTCGGTTATGAAGAAGGTGGCCTGCTGGTCAACCAGATTCGCCAGCACCCCTACTCCGTCGTGCTCTTCGACGAGATTGAAAAGGCCCACAAGTCGGTGTTCGACCTGTTCCTGCAGATTCTCGACGAAGGTAAGCTGCACGACCGTCTCGGACGTGTCGGTGACTTCTCGAACTCACTCATTATCTTCACGTCGAACATCGGGTCGGACTACATCTTCAAGTCGTTCGGCGAAGGCCACGTGCCTACCCACGACCAGATGCTGGAGGTGATGCAAGGCCAGTTCCGTCCGGAATTCCTGGCCCGTCTGACCGAGATTGTTCCCTTCTCGCCCATCACGCCTGAGATGATCAACCGCATCTTCGACATCCACATCAAGAATCTGCTGAAGACGCTGAACGAGCAGAACATCACGCTCGAGATTGACGAGTCGGCCCGTAAGTACGTCACCAGCGTAGGCTTTAACGCTCATTACGGTGCTCGTCCTATTTTGGGAATCATACGCAAGGAGATACGCCGCCCGCTGTCGAAGCTCATCATCAGTGGCGACATCAATCCCGGCGACAAGGTGACCATGAAGTACGACGAAGAGCAGAAGCAGATACAGTGGGACATCGATACGCCCGATGAGCCGGCAGCAGAATAAAAAGAACAAATACACATTATTATTTATTATAAACTAAAGCAAAAGTATTATGGCAAGAAAAACTGTAATTAGTAAGGTGCTTGACGTTGAAGCACAAGACGGCATCATTGAGTTCCCACAGAACCGTGCCCTGTATGCCGACCAGTTTACCGACGAAGCCCCCCAGAGCGACGAAGATCGCGAAGGCTTCAAGGCAAAGAGTATGAAAGACGTGTTCGAGCACTACCAGCCCAGCAAGAAGGGCATCGCCCTGGAGAACGAGGAAGGCGGAGCCGTCTACGAGGACTTCGACTTCAAGTCTATCAAGGACTTCGAGGACGAACAGCTTATTGACCAGAGCGCACTCTTAGGCGCTGCCAAGGACAAGATCGACGCCTACAACTCTGTCATCCGTCAGCTGGAGAAGAACAAGAGCCTGCGCAACGCCCTGAAGGACGAGGCTGCTCGCGGAAACCTGAAGGATGCTCTCAAGGCCCTTCTGGCAGAACTCGAAGAGGCTGAGTAACGGAAGAAGTGAAAAGTGAAAAGTGAAAACTATAAAAAATTGAAAACTATGGCAGCAGAAGAACTGAAAAAACAAGAAGAAGGCCAGCCTGTAGAGCTCCGCGAGAGAGAAAAAGTAGAAAACCCCTCGGCGCTTTTGCAGCAGAGCCTTGACGGCCTGAACAAGTTCGGCGGTTTCCAGATGGTGAAAGGCCTCATCAAGGGAGTAGAGAACATGGACCCGCGCCGCAAGGCTGTGAAGAACATCTTCCTCTCGGACTCCGCCTATAAGGATGCCCGTAAGAAACTGAAGAACGAACTGGAGTTGTGGGTCAGCATTCTCAGTGAGGGTTCCACCGACACGATGGCCATCATCGAGCAGTGCACGGCCAAGCGCGACAAGGCTGAGACCAACCTGAAGAACAACCTGTTCTCCATCCACGACGAAATCAAGAAGCTCGAGGTCACCTACCGTTCGCTCGACTCCTTCTTCGCCAACGCCGGACAGGGCAAAATTGACTGTCTGACACTGATGAACGTCAACAAGGAAGAGCTGGAATATCACGATTCTGAGGACACTATAGCCATCCGCGACGAGCTGGAGAAGTACTATGACCGTCTGAGTCTGAAGAACAACTACTCACTTCTCATCGTGCCCGGATACCTGGGTGACGCCAACACCATCCGTATGTGGGCCGACACCGCCTATCGCAACAAGGTCATCATGCTGACCGACTTCAAGGACTCCATGAACTTCGAGATGCTGAAGGACGAGCTCGACGACGCCAACATGATGGGTCAGGAGGCCAAGATGGCTAACGTCGTCATGACCTGTAACTACCTGCTGGGCCGCAAGAAGTCGGAACTGGCCAACGAGGACGACGACCTCTACATCCCCGGCTCAGCCGCTCTGGCAGGCCGCATGACCAACACTGAGGAGACCGTCATTGCCCAGGGCTGCGCCGGCAAGAAGTACGGTACGCTGAGCAACGTCAAGGGCTCGCGCTTAGACCTGCGCAAGTCGGAGATTGCTGCTCTGATTGACCAGGGTGTCATTCCCATGGTCGAGGAAGAGGGTCGCACCATGGCCTTCTCTAACCGTTCGCTCTACAACGGTGCCACACTCGGACTGCAGGAGTACCCCATCGTCCGCACCTTCGACTGGATTGGTAAGGTGTTCCAGAACTTCTTCAACGACGAGGCCTTCATTAACTGGAACTCCAGCGTCAAGGCCGAACTGATGCAGGCCGTTCACGACTTCCTGAGCGACTACAAGGGCCCCGGCAAGCTCATCGAGAACTACAACCTGAAGAGCATCAACCAAGACCCGAAGACGAAGGACATCAAGATCGAAGTCGAGCTGAAGCCCTTCTTCGCCGCAAAGAACTTCTTCATCGAACTGACCGGACACAACGGCACTGCCGGCGTGGAATGGGACCAGAACGTGCAGTAAATATTCATTTTTTATTTAACCCATTATTATTAACCCTTTAAAACAAAACCGATTATGGCAGCACAAAGAGTTGTTACGCTCAATGCCGATGGCATCGCTGAGCGCGAGATTATGTACGTACGTTACGAACTGAACCAGCAGACTGACGTCGAAGGTCAGCCCACTGGTACCACACGTGGCGGTAAGATTTTCTTCAAGGTAAAGTCAAACGACGACGGTAACACCGACCTGCTCGAGTGGATGTGCGACACCTACATGTCGAAGAGCGGCACCATTTCCTGGCCCAACCGTCAGGGTGGCGAGATGAAGCACCTCGACTTCAAGGAGGGCTACATGGTACAATATGCCGAGACCTACGACAACAAGAACGAGATTCAGCAGTACGAGGAGTTCTGCATCTCTGCCAAGGAGATTTCCATCGGCAACGCTCACCACAACAACCGCTGGACGATTGACAACTAATCTCTCTATTTCAGGTTTGAGGTTTGAACAACCAAGCCTCAAACCTTACTTATATTATAAAAACCTAAAACCAGAAAAGATATGAAATTTCCAGAGTTCGAGTCAATAGTTGATGGCGCAGCCAACGCGGCGGGAAAGGTAGCCAACGAAGGTATTAAACAAGCCAAAGGTGCGGCCGCAAAGATTGACGATGCCGTTTCCGAAACAAAGACGAAGTTAGATAAAGCCGTTTCTTCAGCCAAGAAAGAGGTCGGCTCCCAGGTTTCAAAGGCCGAGAACAAACTGGAAAAGATAATTGAAGAAGGCGTCAAGGAGGCCAAGAAAGAGGGCGGCAAGATGGAAAAGGCCGCAATCAACATGGCTAACGAGGCCGGCAAGAAGGCCGGCAGTGCCATCGATGGCGCGAAGTCGAAAATCGGCGACGGTCTCTCCAACCTTGAGAATATGGTGAAGAATGCCGCCCCTGGGGCCGAGAAGATGGTTAACGATGCCATCGACAAGGGCATGAAGGAACTTGGCGGCATTGTGAAAGACGCCATGCCCGAAATTGAGGGTGTCTTCGACGACCTGAAAGGCGAAGCCAATAAATTAGGCAACGAGGCCGAACAGGAGGCCAGGGAGCTGGTCAACGATCTGGAGAACACCGGGAAGGAGATATACGACGAGGCCGAGCAGATGGTCAATGATGCCATCAATGAGGCTGAGCAGGAGATTGACAACATCATTGAAGAGGGCAAGCAGGTTATCGATGACATTAAGGATGACCTCAACGAAATAAAAGACGAAGCCGTCGAAGAGCTCAACAAACTGAAGGACCAGGCCAAGGAGAAGCTCGACGAACTGAAGGATCAGGCGAAAGACAAACTCAACGAGCTGAAGGACGAGGCCAAGGAGAAGCTGAACCAGCTCAAGGAGGAGACCATTGACAAACTGAAGGAGAAAGGAAAGGAGCTTATAGAGGAAGGAAAGGAGAAGATCAAGGAGGCTGTCGAGAAGGGCAAGGAGAAGGTCAAAGAGATACTGGAAGAGGGCAAGGAGAAGGCCAAGGAGGCACTCAACGAGGTAAAAGAGGCCGCCCAGGAAAAGCTCAACGAACTGAAGGACAAGGCCAAGGATCTTGCCAAGGACCTGATAGGCGGCAAGGGCAAGGATGCCGTCAAGGATATTGTCGGCAATCCCAACGACATTGCCAGCGGTCTTGTGGGCAACCCGGCCGGCCCCATACCTTCACTGGATACCTGGGGCGACCTTTCATCAGAGCTGAAGCCCAAAGTACCAGAAGATTTACAAGTCAACAACGCCATAGCACCGCCCAGCCCGGCTCCCGGGGCAGCCGAGAACGACGAAGACTTCCCGTTCTACGGCTATGTCAAGGTGGGCGGACAGAAATACGCCGTCGTAGAGTGCAGATATTCATTCTTCCAGACCCAGGACAGCACGGGCAAGCCGTCGTCGCGGCCCCGTGGCGGCAACATCGTATTCAAGACCCCGTCGCTAAGCGACGATAACGTGTTTTTCTACAAATGGATGTACAGCAAGACCGAGGTGGAGTCGGGCTTCTTCAAGTTCGTCGTCTATTCCAGCAACAACAAACGGCTCTTTAAGACCGTCTCGTTCGAGAATGCCTACTGCGTTCGCCTGGAGGACTACTTTAACGACAAGGACAGCAAGCTGATGTACACCGAGGTGACCATTGCTGCAGAGATCATACAGGTAGGCTCCAACGACATTGCCGAGTTCAACAATGAGTGGAGCTGAGAGGAATGAGAAATGAGGAATGAGGAATGAGAAATGAGAAATGAAAGGACTGCCCTATGTCAATATCCGTAAAAAACATCACCCTCAGCATCGACGGCACACAGTCGAGGAAATTCAAGATAGAACTAAGCGGTGCCTTGTACAACCTGAACAATTTCAAGCTCGTACAGCGGCTTGACGAACCCAACGTGCTGACCTTCGACATTGTCAAGGACCCGTTGGAGGACATCAGCGAGCCGCAGTTCACGGTCTGTGCCGACATCATCGGCAAGGCGGTCACGCTCAACCTGCAGACCGACTCCATCGAGACGGAAATAGCCAAGTGGGCACAAGGGGCACAGGTGGCCGACCTGGAGTTCGACGGTGTTATCACCAATGCCTCTGCCACCCGCAACAGCAGCCAGTACATGGTGCATGTCGAGGCGAAGACGTGGGACGCCCTGCTGCAGGATCATCCCAACTGCAAGTCGTATGAGAAGAAGACTCTGACGGACATCGTGATGGACGTGCTCGACGGTATTCCCAACCTCAACTCTATGGTCATCACGCGCCACAGCGACGAGATTGAGTACACCGTGCAGTACAACGAGAACAATTACGACTTCCTCAAGCGCCTGGCACGACGCTACGGCGAGTGGTTCTTCAACGACGGCACCATGCTCCTCTTCGGACAGATTGGCGAGCCGGAGCCTGTCGTATTAGGCTACCCCAGCAAGGACGTACCCGAATACAGCATCAAGATGAAGATGCGCCATGTGGACTTCAAACAGGTGGCCAGCTCCTACCACGCCTTCGATAGTGCCGTCAAGGAGGGTAAGGAAGAGTCGGAGAAGGACATGAACACGCTCAACGACAAAGTTTATCAAGCATCTGTTGCCAACTTCGTCAAACAGACCCTCGAACAGCTCAATATGGGCGGCATTGCCGGTGAGGACAGCCGTGAGATTATGCTTAAAACCGCTGCTAAGTCGCAGGCACGCAGCAACCGCGCCCAGATGCTGGAGTACACAGGCACCACCTACTGCTCCAACCTCAAGCTCGGCAGCAAGCTCGTCATCAAGGACAACTACATCACCAGCGACGACTCCAACAACAAGAGCGACGTTCAGCAGGACGAAATCCTCATCACCGAGCTTATCCACGAGTTCGACGTCGAGGAGCACTACAAGAACACCTTCAAGGGACTGCCCGCAGGCTGCGACTATCCCCCAACCTACAGTCCCAACACCTTCGCCAAGTGCATGCCCAGCCGCGCAATAGTCATGGACAATGAAGACCCAGAGACACTCGGACGCATCCGCGTACAGTTCGACTGGCAGAAAAAACAGGACGAGAACATGATGACCCCCTGGCTGCGCATCGCCCAGCCTTACGGCGGCAAGGACAAGGGTTTCTTGTTCATCCCTGAGATAGCTGAAGAAGTGATGGTTGGCTTTGAGGGAGACAATGCCGAACGGCCTTATATCATCGGTACCTACTTCAACGGTGTAGACTCGCCTGACGAAAAATGGTTGCCGGGCGAAAATGAGGTCAAGGCCATCCGTACCAAGAACGGCCATACTATTGAAATCCACGACAAAGACAAAGGTGGCTTCATACGCATCTACGACAAGGACAAGAACAAATACTCCATCACCATGTCAACCGACAGCGCGTCCGTCAATGTGCAGGCAAGTGGAAACATCAGTCTGAATGCAGGAAATGATATTAGCATTACAGCCGGAAAATCTCTGAAGATAAATGGTGGTACGGTCATGGAAACCAAAGTCGGACAAAGCATGAGTTGGCAAGTTGGTGCGCAAGTACCTCCACCAGAAGCCGTAGGAAGCGGCGAAGGCGGAGATGCCGCTCCCGCCGAGAACACTCCAGCTGCAGGAGGCGGTACTGCCCAATTCCAGGTGGATGTGAAAGACGGCGTAATGGATTTGGTTACGACGGTAGCTAAAGAAACAATCAGAGACACTATCAACGTAACTGCCCCCAACATGTTCCACACCATTTCTACGAATTATATGCTACAGCATGGCGGCTCATACATCCAAGCGGCAGAGAACAACATCGTTTTAACAGCCGCTGCTGAAGGAAGATTCTATAGCTTGTCGAATATGACAATTGGCAGTTCGGCAGCACTTATTCTTGGTGGTGAAATAATAGCAATGAACTAACATTCTCAATTATTATGGCTCTTCCTCAAGACAAGTTTGACGATTATAATGGGCTCGGAGGCTCACAAAATGGGTCAAATAGCAATTCTGTTGTATTAGACAATAATAATACAACTGACGACATCGGTCCCATCATTGAGATTCCAGACGGCGTAATCGATAATAATTCTGATAAAGTTCCCAGTACAGATGAGGAGACGGGAATGTTTTTCTGTGCCCAAAAGGCAGATGAAAAAGATGAGTCAAAGGATGAAAAGAAACCAAATAAGGATTCTAAGGAGCCAAAGAATGACAATAAGCCAAACAAGACATCTGAAGAACATGGAAATGGCAAGAAACCAAGTCATTCTTCTGACGGCAATAATATAAATAAAGGCACAAAGGAACCTGACGACAAAGAATCGAAGGAGAAGAAAACTAACAATAAGGAGAAGCAGTCCTTCAAAAAGAACGCGTCAGTCCCGAAAGAAGGAGAAACCAAGAAAACAGACAAAATAGATAGTAAGCCAAAAGAAGGGACAGGTAAGAAAGAAGGAAAAGAAAAAAAGACTGATGATTCTTCCAAAAAAGATGGAAACACATCAGAAGAAAAAACATCTCCGGCCCGTATACCGCCTACAAAAATAGAGCCTACTGGGCCTGCACCCACGACTGTAGAGTCAAGCAATAAGATAGATGCTTTTTGCACCCCCATCAAGAACCCTAAACCCCAAGAAATTGTCCGGCCTGAACCAAACCAGTCCGATAACACCCCACCTCGGGAGATAAAACCTGCAGAAAAGGTTTCGGTAACTGAACAAGCGGATAAGAAACTAAAACAAGAAGCTGATGATAAAGCCAAAGCCTTAGAAGATTCTGGCAAAAACGGCAACGCTGATCAAGACAAGGGCTTTGGGGACTATATGAAGGAGTTTTATGACACCACTACCGATAATTACGGAAAATCCATGGCTATAGGCCTTGACAGCTTAAGAAAAATATCAAACGGATATGGAAATTCCGGTAAGGAGTCGGTTCGACTGGGGCGTGGTCTGGAAAATTGCCCACCTGAAATCTTAACAGCTATTACACTTGCTCAACCAGCTTTAGGAATAGCGGTCGCGGAAGCTCTTGCATTTTGTACAGATAGTTTCGATTATCAAGCTATTCAAGAACAAGCATTGGCAAAATGTAAGAATTTGGACATGTCCATTTTTACAAAGAAAGAATCGCACAACATCACCTTAACAGATGTTTGTACGGAAAATGCTATTGTAAAATGTGCAATGGGGTCCATATTCTCTAAAATGCACCTAACATTTGAAAAACGTCCCGTAATTGGCACAAAATTCAAGAATCGTATGCTCGTACAAACAGATTTTGTGCCAGGAATGAATTTCGACGGTTTTGGTCCTTGTTGGAACCTATTAAATCCTGCTGTAGCTGCGGCCACTTTGGCTGCATCCTTAGCAGCTGGCACCTTTATATTAACACCTGTTCCCTGTCAGGCAACCATGCTACCAACACCTTGGGTTACCACTCAGTATACAACAATGGATGTGTCATCTGGAATACCCCAATTGGCATTAACAAAAAGCTGTGTCTGCACCTGTTGGGGAATTGGTGCCATACAGTTTGTTCACTGTGGTCAGGACCAGCCCCCTGGTGCCCCTGGCTTCAGTAAAGGTGTAGATCTCAATGGAAATAGCCTCGGAATTGACGGTGAAGCTATATTTGGTCTGGCATTAAATATTTTAGGGTCTGGCGCAGGAGCTGTAGCAGGTTTTGCAGGAAAAACGGCACAAGGAGCCAGAGCCTTGCAAGCTATGAATGCAGCACGAGCAGCAACAGCCGCTGATAGGGCATTAATGACAACCAAGGCCATGAAGGCTCTTAGTCTAACTAAGGAGTTCGGAAGATCTTTTGCAGGACTTAACACCTTAAAACACGGAACCAAATTGCAAAAAATAGCATGGGGAATGGAGGCTTTGTCAGACGCTGGAACATTTGGCCAAGGTGCTTATAATTATTGGGGCAAAGGAGATAAAGCTTCCGGAATTATTGGAATGGCGACCCCACTTGCAGGCCGGACTATTTCTGGCGTTACCGATGTTGCTCCAGAAGCAATTAACAGAAGTAAATGGTTTAAAGGAAAAGAACAAAGTGTCATCAATGATGCGAGACTTAGTTTAAAAACACAGAGCCAAAGGGATCAATTTGATCAATACCTTAACAGTCAAGTATTCAAAGACTCACGTGTCGCTGATGCTGATGCAGCCCGGTTCCAGCATTTAGTGAATGATGGTGGAATGTCCGTTGATCAAGCAGTTAACCAGATTGGAAAAGAAAATAAACAGCGAGGCATCATTAATGATATTAACACTAATAATGGAGGCGATATCAATGCTGCTGTTTCCGATGCAGAAAAAATGAGGAATCTGGCGAAAGAGTATGAACAGAAAGGCGGACACAAAGCGGTAGAAAATGCAGAAGAATGGAGCAAAAATGTAAAGAAATTCAATGATGAAGGCGGACAGTCTAAATTGGATGAAATTTCACAATTGAAGGCTGATCAGAAAAGCTTCAAAAAGATGGGTGGTGATTCCGCTTGGGAAAAAGCGAACAACAAGAAAAATGCAGCAAATCATTTTGAACAAAGTGGCGGAGAAACTACGTGGACCCAACTGAAAGAGGCCAAGAAATATGATGAGATGGGAGGCGTCGCAAAACAGAAAGAGTATGCGAGCGCAATGATGGATAATGAGGCGGCCTATAATGAATTTAAAAAATTAGGTGGTGAAGACGAGTTGTTGAGGTTAGCTAAGAAGAGTCCTCTCACCAAAGAAGAAATGTCGAAATTCGAAGCCCTCGTGAATAATCGTAATGGGTTTAATGACTATAACAAAGCTAAAACTGACTTCCTTAACATTGATGCCCAAAGGCAGAAAGCAAGACCAGCTATTGACGATCCTAATTGGAAGAACAATTACAACCAAATGCAAGCAGACGTCAATACTATGGGAGGCGAAAAACATATTGATAGTGGAAGCATCCAAAAGATGAAAGATGATTTCGCTTCTATTGACACTGCCAAAAATAATGCAAATCATGTTATTAAGGATGGAAACGGTAATCCTGTAGATGATGTCAACCAATATGAAAAAGACTTGAACAAAGCCAAAAACGGACGAGGTGATTATGAAAACGATTCTACAGAATCTGCAAATGCAAAATATCAAGAACTCAAAGACCGCGAAGACAAATTAACAGCTGATGGTGGTTCCACAAGCTACAGTGATAGAGAGGATGCGTATAATAATTTAGTCAAGCAGCAAAATACTGCAAATGATGCCCAAGCATGGTTGGACGAACATAATACTGATGAATGGTTACGTGGGCCAGGTTGGGGACCAGGTTCACCGTATATAAGTCATAGTGAGCTTGACAACACCGATTATTGGGGAACCTTTAATAATGGAGTTAAACCCCCAGCGATGGCAGCAGGTGGAATAGAACTCCGTGGGGCTGCAGGAAACTATGATGAGGATCAGAAGAAAAAGAAAGATGATGATATAGAAGATCAGTTTAACAATTATCTCAAGGATTAGCAATAATTACATTACTAATCCAAGAAAGAAGATAGATTTCATATAAAAAAACAACAAACAAATATTACGATTATGACAGATCAGGAATTTTTACAGGAAGAGTTTATCGTCATGCTCACCATCGACGGTACATCGTATGACGAGATTGAAGTCAAAGTGACTGACCCCAACAAGACAATACGTGACCAGATCAACAGTATTGTCCAGGTGTTTGAACTGCCCAAGATGGACAACGGCGGCAACCCCATCCAGTACCTTCTCGGCAAACTGATGGAGGACGACGAGGAGCCGGTCATCCTGGAGTTTGAGGATGAGAACGGACGCGAGATGGCACTCGTCGACTACGAGATCCAGCCCATGGACCATCTGCACCTCATTTCAGTACCTATAGCAGGCTAAGTGAAAAGTGATAAGTGAAAAGTGAAAACTATGAATCCAGCAATAAACAACTTTAATCTGAAGGAGCTGAAGGGCCGCGACGCCCGTCTGTTCCAGGAATGGAAGGAGCTTGACGCCGTATGCAGCAAACGTAAGGAGAACAGCCCCAATCCGTTCAAGCCGTCGCTTTCGTATATCATCCGGCGCAAGAACGCCGTGGGACTGCCTACGGAGTTTGAGATATGGTACCGCTGCAAGTCGATAGTCGGTGTTGAGGACACGCAGCCTCCCCGCAAGCCCATCTTCGGCAATCTGCACAAGATGAGCGTCGTACTGCCCAACAACTACCCGTCGGCCGATGGCAATCCGGTGTTCACGTTCCTCACCGACATCTGGCATCCTAACATCCGCAGCAGCGGTTCGTTCAAAGGTCATGTCTGCCTGACCATCAAGGAGATGGGCGTGCTTGCCTCTATCAAAGATTTAGTGCTGCGTGTGGAGCGTTACCTGAAATACCAGATGTATCACGCCCAGAACACCTACCCCTACCCTGAGGACCAGGGCGTGGCAGAGTGGGTGCGCGAGGAGGGCGAACCGAACGGCTGGGTGAAGTTTGCTCAGGACAGTCCTGAGGAGCCGGCTCCCGCTCCCACTACCCCACCCTCTGACGGCGGTGACGAGGAGAAGCCCAAGAAAAAGAAGATTTCACTGAGCATTTAACAACAGACTATATTATGAAAAGAATTATAGTACTATTACTAAGCCTCGGCTTGGCATACGTCAACATCAATGCCGACGAACAGAAGAAGATCAGCCTGAGCAATGACCATTCACAGGAGACTATCAGCCTGGGCTACTGCAATATCTTCGCTACGCTCAGTTCATCGGAAGGTGACGACGTGGCGGATGTAAGCATCGAGCTGGAGAACCTGGACGAGACGAACGTGCTGATACTGTTTGACGAGGCCTACTCTGAGAAAAGCGTCAAGAAGCTGAAAACGTCAATCCGCTTCGACAAGAAGTTTGGCGGCACCAAGAACAAGCGTGTCATAGACCCATATAACCAGCCGCTGAACCAGGTGATGCTGTTCCAGCCGTCGGACAAGCTGACACTGCCTGCCATAAAAGTAGGCAACGAGCAGTCAGCCAAATGCCGCATGCCAATCTACATTGCCAAGTTCAAAGGCAAGAAAAAGCTTATCCTGTTAGAGAAGCAGGTAATAGAGCTTGACATTGAGGCAGAGCTGAAGCCCAGCAAGGAGTTTCTCTCGCTGAGCAGCGAATGCGAGAAACTGGAAAACGACATCCGCAGAGCGGTCATCTGCACAAATTCCAAGCATAAGACCTCGGCCAGCAAGCAGAAAGAGCCATACGAGAAGCGGATTGAGGCACTGAAGCAAAAGATTGACAATGCCATTGCCGCCCACAACTGGTCGGCTGCCGACGGCGGCTACAAGCGCTACAACGGTCTGAAGGAGCGCCTTGCCAATGTGGACTTCAGGGAGGGCGACTGCGGCAAGCACGGACGCCCCAGGGATGGACACTCCTGCGAGTACTGCTCGCTGTCGCTCCAGCAGATCTATCACCAGCTGGATGACTTATACAAGAGGATTTACAGCAGCAGCAACCGCAAGGATGCCAAAGCCGGCGTGATGAACCAGGTAAACGCGCTCTATAAGTGCTGCACCGCCACCGACTGCGCCAAGCACGCAGCCGCATGGAAGAAAGGCGGTGACTACAAGAACAAGATTATCGAACGCTACAACCGCATCAAGAACCTATGATGTACATCAGGCGATATCTGTGTCTGCCGATACTGTCACTGGCTATCTGCACGGTAAGCTGGGCCAAGGAAGTGAAGGACACGCTGTACTCCCCAAGCGGCGACCGCGTGATTCTGGACTACAGCATGACGCAGGATGGCGGACTGGTGACCGTGAAGTTCAGCAACGTACTGAAGAAGCTCAGTAAGCGGACACAGGAAAAGTACAAGAAGCTGGACGAGGTAGCCGTCGTCATGTTCGACCGGACGGGAAACTACAAGGATTTGAAGTTCGACGGCCAGACGCCCAATGCCTTCATGGTTCCGGCGGCGGTGAGCTATACCCCGTCCAGTGACGGCTATTTCCTGCTTCAGGAGGAGCCGGTCCTGCAGTTCAGCGTCAAGCAAGGCGAAGAGGCCGTCCTGTCCATCCCCCTCTACTTGGCTCACTATGAAGGCAAGCGCCACTACAAGGTTTTCGGCCAATGCGGCACGCTGCAGCTAAAGCCCAAGCAGGGAAAGTCAAAAGGCGGCGGCGGTGGAGGTGCAACGGCTGGCGGCGGTGCCGGCCAGTCAGAAGAGGGTGAAACGACCATCACTACAGAGGAGCTGACCGACGAAGGTCTGTCGCCCGCCGACGAGGCCGCCATCCGCGCCAGTTCCTTGATGTCGATGGTTGAAAAGGCCAAGAAGCTACCCTTCTCGGAAGAGTTGAAACATGAGTTCTCAGTATTGAGCGACCTGCGCTTCAAGGTTACGGACGAGGAGGTTAGCAAGCAGATTGCCCAAGCCCTTGAAGCCTACAGCAACAAAAAGGAGGAACTGGAAGCCGAGGCTGAAAAGGCTGAGAAGGAAGCCGCCGACAAGGCTAACAAACTGGCCAATGATGCGAAGGCCCTCACCGACTCACTGTCGGCCGAGACGGCTCTGCAGGCTGCCAAGGACAAGAAAGACATCATGTGGCTCGTCGGCGGACTCGGCGGTCTGGCACTCCTCCTTTTCGGTGGCAAGCAGATTTTCAAAGCCATCAAGGACAGTCAGATGCAGAAAGCCCAGAAGCAAATGATGGAGGGCATCACGAAGATGGCCAGCGGCGGCATGAACGACATCAGTGCTGCCAACCCCTTCGGCCAGATGCCCGGCATGAAACAGGCTGAGCAAGCCATCACCGGCAAAGCTCAACGTGCCCTGAGCAAAGAGGCCGAAGCAGCCAAGAAGCGCCTGCAAGAGATGAAAAAGAAGCCCGAGGCCAAGGAAGCGCCGAAGGCCGAGCCCAAGAAGCCATCGCTGAACGACCAGATTCCCGCAAAGTTCAAGAGATGGCGCAAGCCTGGGCAGAATCCAAACAACAACGTTACAATTTGAAACGCAATGAATAAACTAAAAACTATTTTGCTGGTTGCCGCACTGCTCTTTGCGGGCATGCAGGTAAATGCAGTGAAGGGTCCCCGACACACTGAGCCCCTACAGACAAAAAATGTCGTCGGCAGTTTTAAGGCATACCTGGAAACCATACCTTACCTGCAAGAGACGGAGATGGCCAGCCTCAACAAGGAAATCGACAACCACATCAACTGCCTGAAAAATTCGACCGACAAGGAAGCATACATCACGATGCACGACTTGCGCTTCTTCATCGCTAACCAACGCGATTCGGTGGAACGCTATCAAGGCAAGAAGACGATGCTGATTGAGGACTTCCTCGACCAGTATGCCAACCAGGAGTTTGAAGACCGCCAAGCCTGTGTTGAGCAGATGCAGGCCATGCTGAACGACAAGTTAGGCCCCTGCGAGACCAACCTTAACCTGCTGGACCGGGAACTTAACGCCAAGGAAGAAAAGCCTTTCCTCGGTCTGGACAGCCAGACACTGCTCATCATCGGCGTGTGCATTGGCATACTGTTGTTCGTCTTGCTGATCGTTGCCATCAGCAGGTCAGGCAAGAAGAAAGAGAGAGTGCCCGTCAGCTACCAGAATCCGGGAAACAGCAGCAACGGCAACAACGGCAGCCCTGAAAGCGGCATCGTGGTGCGCCGCAAGACAGCCACCATCCTTAAGAAACAGAGCTTAGAGGGAGTGATTGACAATCCTGACTACATGAAGGTCGACGTGGTTGACTTCTGCTACGACTCTGCCGTGCGGCGTATCTACATCAAGAACTCCTGTGTCGAGGAATTATATAATATGTATGTCAACGACCAGGGAGCCCCTGAGAAGGCCCGCGAATACGGCTGTATGGTGCTGGGACGCTGGGTACACGACTCTGAGAGCAACGAGTACTACGTTTCACTGGAACAGATTGTCCTGCCCGGCGACGATGCCCAATTCGAGGAGTACGAACTGAACTTCGGCGGAAAGATCAAGCTGAAGGTGCTGGAGGAACTGCGCAAGCTGCGCCGTGAGACCAACCTGCAGTACGACCTAACCTGCTGGGTACACTCTCACCCCGGACTTGGCATCTTCTTCAGTAACTCGGACAGCAGCGTGCAAATGCAGCTGAAGCACCCCACCCACCCCAACTTCCTGACAGCCATCGTGGTCGACACGCTGACACCGGGCATGCAGCTGGGCATCTTTACCTTCCACCGCGATACCACCATCAACACGAAGAACGACCTGAAACAGCTCTATTCGTTAGAGGAGTGGTACGGCTGGGCCAAGGAGAGCCTTGCTAAGTCGCCGAAACCAAATGCCGATGAGGCAGAGGCTTCGTTCAACAGCGAAGACTACTTCAGCACACTGGGCAACGCCACTATGCACTCCAACGCCTGCGACGGCATAGAGCTGAGCAACAACATGGTCGTTGACATTTGCATGGCACTGACGGAACATGGCAACGGCATTGTCGGTCACGTCCACGGCAAGACCATCCAGCAGGGTGGCAAGACCGTATTCCTGGCCGAGCAACTGGTTGAAAACGAGCAACAGGCCATTCATCCGCTGATAGGCAGCTTCATCGTGGCACAGCACTGCAGCATACCCAGCATACGGAAATTCGTTGAAGACAGGCTCGACCAGATTCACTTCGTGCTTGTCTACACCCCGGCCGACGGTCTGCTGACATCGATACCCGTCGTCGACAACATATTATGCACAGACATACACTTCTACGGAGAACATAAACTTGAAAGCTTAAAACAATGGACCAAAAAAAGCAGATGATGAGACGTATATGGACAGCCTGCCTCATGCTGGCGTGGATGCTCCACATCGGGGCACAAGATGTCTCACAGATTCAGTTCTGTGACAAGAAATATGAGTACGGACTCGGCAAGGACAGCATCACGCTCTACCTGAAAGTTCTTGACAACGAGGGGAAGCCGAATGCCGACATTACGGTGAACGACCTGGAGAAGTACCTGGTCGTGAACGAGGAGGGCATGCTGATTCCCGCTGACCGGCGTAAGATCACCTCGCTGAGCTCAGGACAGCGTATTCCGAGCGACTACACATTCTCGGTGTTAGTTGACCTCAGTATCCCTGAAGAGGGAAAAGGGCAGATCTTCAAGGCTTTCGGCCAGTTGGTTGAGAGTGCTCCCGACAGTTGCGTGTTCCTGTCATTCTTTGGCGACGAGGTGACGGCCAGCCAGCTGGTCACCAAGAAGAACCTTCGGGACTTCGAGCCCAAGTTCAAGGCTCACTCTGAGAACAAGTTCTTCTACGGCGCCCTCTATTCCAAATTGGCTGAGTTCAGCAGCAAGGAGGCCGAACTGGAAGGCTCGGTAGCGACGAAGGCCGGCTACACCAAGAACGCGAGCATCAACAGGAGAGCTCAGAAGGCCAAGGACAAAAACATTCTGTTCGTGTTCATCGACGGCAACCAGCGTGCCAGCGACGAAACCATCTCGTTTGTCGAGGTGACCGACTACCAGTCGAACACTGAGAACATGGTGCCAAGGGTGTATGCGTTCTACTACACTGGCGACGGTGTCGACGAGAATGTTGAGCTGACGTTGAAAGGTGTGTCGGCTCCGCGCGACAGCACCGGCAAGGTTCTGGCCGACCGCCAGGGCTCGTACAAGCCCTCTGCCGACCTGAGCAATGTGCTCAGCAACTTCCAGCAGGCGGTGAAGGACGCCATGTATGACTATGCCTTCACCTATCAGGCCACAGAAGACAAGGCCTACACGGGCAAGGTGACTTACGTTGCCGAGTGGAAAGGTATGGAGGCTGGTACAGGCGAGTACTCCATAGGTACTGCCGAGACCCCCTGGCCCGTCAAGGAAGAGAGTGCTGGCAGCACCGCCGTCAAGTTCCTGGTGGCCCTGCTGATAGCGCTGGTTACGTTCCTGCTGTTCTTCCTCATTTCGAAAGTACTGATTCCATTCATCAACTCGAAACGCTTTGAAGCAAAATACTACAAGAGCTACGTCCCCGAAGAGAACGTGCAGCGGCGAATCTGTCACTACTGTCGTCAGGACATCCTGCCCGGACAGAAGGTGGTGACCAAGTGCAAGCACATCATCCATGTGGGCTGCTGGCAGCAGAACGACTACAAGTGCGTGGAGTACGGCCAGAACTGTAAGGAGGGTATTCAGGACCATGTCGACTGGAAGGAACTGTTCACCAAGACATCGCTGCGCGACAGCTATCAGACGATTTCCGGCATCCTCGCAGGACTTGTCAGCTGGATTATCTTTGAGGTGACCGGGCGCGGCATGTTCCCCGGCATCGGCTCAGCCATTGCAAAGACATTCTTCTATAACAAGGAGCAGGCCGGCAACCTGATGAACGACTGCGCCGGCAAGGTGTCGGCATTCCTGACCGTCGGACTGCTCCTGGGCTTCTTCCTGTCGCTGGCCTTCCGCTATAACGACGAATACCGTAAGAAGGACGCCAAGGTATGGCTGAAGATCATCGGACTGTCATTGCTCTCCGGCCTTATTGGCATGCTGGCCTTTGCCATCGGAGGCATTATCTTCTGCCTGCTGCTGTCGGTGGTCAATACAACCTATATTCCCTGGTACTGCTCACTGCCTGCCTACATCCTGTTCTCGGTATGCACGGCCCTGAGCCTGACCTTCAAGTCGTCTATCCCCATGAAGAGTGCCCTTTTAGGCGGTCTCTGCTCAGCCATCATCGGCTTCATCGTGCTCTACGTGGGCTCTGCCCTCAGTAGCAGTGCCGGCTGGCTGAACATGCTGCTCGACTTCATCATCTACGGTGGCGGTCTGGGAGCATCGCTCGTCACGGTTCGTATGCTGGCTGAGAAGTACTTCCTGGTCATCAAGAACGGTGTGAAAGCCGGTCAGCGCATACCCATCCACAAGTGGATGAATGCCACGGGCGGTGGCAACGTCGTACACATCGGCATGACCGGCGAGTGCGAAATCCAGATGAACTGGGAGAAGAGCAACAAGGTGGCCAAGCAGCACGTACAGCTATACATCGACCATGCCAAGTCGCTGCCCATGCTGAAACCGCTGGCAGCCAACGTCATCTATAACGTCAGGACTGAGTTGCCCGCCAACAAGCCTGTCGTCCTCTCGAACAGCGAT
>JAEEGG010003054.1_pt1 | contig 42175 bp, 39 predicted proteins | sample 9134161 | NCBI WGS metagenome assembly JAEEGG01 (sample SAMN16246543, study PRJNA631951) | gut metagenome | biome: gut microbiome; feature: rumen; material: CR-attached | host: Bos | place: Iran: Karaj | collected 2018-10 | reverse complement strand
CCGCACTTGAAAAAGTTCCTCTCAGAAAACTCCTTTCAAAACCCTCCGAATCAATCAATTCAAATCAAAATGTCAAAGAACCTACTTTATTTGATAGTTTATGAAAATTTATTGCGACAGTACTAATCTCCAATTATTTTTTCTTTTCCTTCTACCGCATATAACGTATGATCCTTTTTGTTTGTTCCTTCAACAATGTATCCGTCTTGGTTAACATACCACTCCTCCCCCTCCGGATCCACCAGCCTCACCGAGTTATCCGCACAATACGTGTACGGCGAAAGCGAGGGATATTTCCCACTCATAGGATCGACACTGAGCCAGATGGACAAATCGCTGCTATAATAGCGTGAACTAAAATAGCTTAATCCCGTCTCGGTGTCCTTTTCTTTTGCGGAGAAGGTGTGCGTCCAGCGGACAGGGGGCAGGGGACCGGGAACAGTAAGAGGGTGGGCAAGGGAGTGCGTTTTGGTGGCTGCAAACCACCGACCATCCCCGCCAGGGAATGCAGCTCGGTAGCAAGGGGTTACGATGTGTGCCCCAAAAATCCCCGATAGGGGATTCATAAAACGATATGGTCGGCAGCGGTGCATTGATGGGTGTTTTTGATGAGGCGAAGATATGAAAAAAATATTAAACAACCAAGCTGCAGTTTCAATAGTTAATTATAGTTGCTGGTATCAAGTATGGGGTACATAAGCCAACGATCATAAAGCCTGTATCTTTTTTGAGCACTTGAAATATTACCTCTTTCTGATGTAAACAAATCATCCATTCTGTTTTGATAAGAATTGTATCGCCTTCAGCATACAAGATATTGATTTTTTTAGGTGATAATGGTTCCATCGTCTCTTCACAAAACAAGTGTTCCAATTCGCAAAAGTTATAAATTGTTTGCATCAAAGTACTTGTATCATATTTCTGTTGTCCATACTTTAGGTAATACCATTTAGTGACAATCCTTGATCCATTTTTTGATGATGTTGTATATCTCTTGCCGATTTGGTATTTGTTAAATTGATCTGATAAGCACGAAAAGTCTGCATAGTTCCATACCGAATCTTTTTTATTCGCAAGAGATAACATAAAAGAAGATAGGGCTGAAGCGAGTCCCAATGTGTCTAATGTCAAATCATCCGTGAACGGATTATCATTGAAAAATAGTCCCGATATGTTTGGAGAGAGATACAATGGAACAATGGGGTCTTCTATAGGAATGCATAAAACACTATCGTATAACAATACATTAAGCGTTTGAGGGTAATGAAAAGAAGCGGCATATTCATTTGAATTATCAAAATAAGATCGGACTGCTAAAGTGTAAGTTTTATTGGTCTTTAATGGGGTACAACTCTCCATGTTGACTGAAGGGCTTTTGGTAGATAATATGGTGATTTTGGTTTTATGAGATTTCTGAATAGCAAAACCTCTCAACAAATATCCACCTGGAATCTTTATCGCTCTTACAAATTTCACCTTATAAATTCTATTATCAGTTAGAGAATCTGAATGACTCAGGTGCAATTTTCCATTCGTTTTGATGTGTTGGGGATACAATAATCCTTCTGTATGCGCCGACAAACATGTCAAACTCAAGAGCAAAGATAAGAAAAGCCGACATTTCTGAATCACAATTGACATTTTCATCGTGCGAAAATTTTGTTGAAAATATATCGTGCAGAAGGACTCTTATAATTCAGTTTTTGAGATGGGGACATTTCGTTTGGTGCCAGTGATGCATTATTGTGGGCTTGTAAATATTTTTTATAATCCCGTGGATAGTCTGCTGTCCATAAATCTACAACATTAATTTTGAATTGCATGTTATTCAAACCTGTGGTTTCTGGAGGTTCCACTGGATGAAGAGATGCCTCCCTTATATTATGTCTTGTAGATATAGCTATTTCTCCTGCCATATATCCTTCTGTTGCTTCATGAATCATGCCTGATCCTGTTGGAGCATTATTTTCTTTCTCCAATTTTTGCATTGCTTGCACATTGACAGAATTTACAGAAACAGCAGTCCCATTTTTTTTATTATATGTGGTCCCCATGTAACTTCCTGCATTTCCTTTATCACCACATAAAACAATAGCGCACACAGATTTACTGTTAATTGCTTTTAACAACAGCTCGTCTGCTTCGGAAATGGCTTCTCCTTCAGCTGTGATTTTTCCGAATCTTCCCATTGTTAATTTTAGATTGGTACCCTGCTGCATATTATGAAAAGCTGTTTTTGCATGCTTGCCAATCAGAAGCACGTCTTCCCCGTTCGGATCCACCAGCTTCACCGGGTTATCCGCACAGTAAACATACGGACTCAGGGAGGGATATTTCGAGGCCTGTGGATCCACGCTGAGCCAGATGCTCAAATCGCTGCTGTAATACCTTGCTCCAAAGTAGCTTAAACCGGTTTCCGCGTCGCGTTCTTTTGCGGAAAAGGTGAAAGTCCAGCGGGGCATTGGGAATTGGGGATTGGGAGTTGGCCGTTGGCTATTGTTGATTTGCAGTTGGCCATTGGCCATTGGCTTTGAGGTGTCCCATAGCAATTGCGTTCCGCCAGCGGGCGCGTACACATGCGCGGGCGACGCGGGAAGCGCGCGGCGGGAGAGGGTGGGAGTTGTATTATATGTGATAGGAAGGTTCATTGATGTTTTTTGTCAATGATTTTGATTGTCTTTTGATAAACTGCTTAACGTCTGACAAATATTACGAAAAGACAAAGCATCATTGTTTTGGACGATAAATATCTTTTTGACGATGTCATTTTCAAAACAACAGCGTAATAAATAGTTTGGATTACTATTGATATTCAATAATGCCGATCCATTTGCATCAAGTGAATAGTCAACGAATGATTCTGTCATAATATAAAAGTCAGTGCCAAGATTATTCAATAGCTTTTCCCTATTAATTCCAATCAAAGGGATTGCTGATTGCGAACTCGGATGAAGGTCGGTTGCAAGGTTATTTCCTTGTATCTCATAAATTGAGATGTTTTGAACAGAATGATGAACAAGTTTAAACAAAGAATCCTTACTGTAAAACAGCAACAACGAATCTTGGATATTGAACAACTTTAAAATCTCTTTGATGTCCAATGGGAGAAATGATTTTCTAAATGGAGTATCTATTAAAGGCTTTTCGTGTCGAATAATCATACCCAACGAGTCCAAGACAAGAAATTCCCCATTGGGCTCGAACCATTTAAAGTGTAACTGACCGTTCGGCCAATAAGACCGATATTCCCCATTTCCCGTGTCATCTTTATATGTTGAGAGAGATGACATAGTGCCGTCTTTCCTATAGGTAAAATAATATCCCTCTAATTTTTTGTTTTTTATAGTTGCAACAACGGCGAGAGTGTTCGTATCAGAATAGAAAAACATCCATTTTCCATCTTCCAGTTCGCGTTTAACCACACAATGATTATAAAAGCCCTTAAATGTACACACCATGTAACGTTCATCTTCATATTCGGCTATATGTGTTTGGCTCCATATAACATTCAAATAAGATGCAAATAATACTACTAGCAAAAATATTTTTCTCATAATATTACTCTAAATCAGGATTCCCTTTCCCCTGAGTTTGATGAAGTTGACCATATCCTTCGAAACCAGACCATCCTGTAGTTCGGTTTTTCCTGTCGGAATCAAAAATAATATCTTGTTCAATGAATCCACAATTGGATGTGGTTGTGTACACTTTTAATTTCACATAAGTATTACCATCTTCTTCTATTTGTTCCGGCAAACCGGCTAACATGGCAGCATGACCTTCCATAAAGACTATGTCTCCGATTTCACCTTTCATGATGTCAGTTTCAAAAGATCGGCTCAAGCCATCTTGATTTGCAGGCGAGCTATTACCTTGTTTGAACCATTGTTTGGAAAGTTCTCTACCTTTAAAATAATTGTTCTTATCAGAAAATCCCGTCTGAAGATAAGAAGTAATCTTGTCCCCCGAATTCATATATGCGTGCCAAACAATTCCGTAACAGGATCCTTTCGTCGGGTCCTGTTTAGTCAATGTCTGGTGTTGCCCGGGAGAATAACCATACCATGATTCTGTGCTGATATCTTTTACAGATTTGACTTTGTTGAGGAGATTTCGTTGTGCATAATGAAATGCATACAAGTTTTCCTCCCCATCCGGATCCACCAACTTCACCGGGTTATTCGCACAATAAACATAAGGACTTAGAGAGGGATATTTCGAGGCCTGCGGATCGACACTCAACCAGATGCTCAAATCACTGCTGTAATACCGTGAGCCAAAATAGCTTAATCCAGTTTCAACGTCCTTTTCTTTGGCGGAGAAGGTGAAAGTTTCGCCACGGCGTGGGTCTTGTTCGAGATTCCGCCACACGGTTGCGGTCGTCCGTGACCACGGACGGCTGGGGGTGTGGCGGAATGACGTGTGTGTCGCCACGGCAGGGGAAGGGAATATGGGCGGCGCGCACCGCGCCACGTAATCCCACCGCGCTTCCTGTCGCCCATATTCCCCTTTCGCCTCTGCACGGGCGACCATCATTCCGCAGCGAACGCAGTGAGCGGCGGAATCTCTAACGGGAACCGAGTACGTTACGATCTCCGCGTATCTCGCGTATCTGCGTGTAGGAGCCAACCGCGTCCTCGCAGTTACGGGGGCGTTAAGGATGGGGCTATATATGAAAATTGTGGGCATAGGTGTTTTTGTTAGGGGAGAAGTATGAAAGAGGTTATTTTCAATTCTTAAGAGCAACTATTTTATTTGAATGATTTTAACAGTTCCAAGTTCTTTCCTGTTAAATATAGATCGTCATTTCTCAAATGTACGCGAACAGTATTCTCTATTCTACCTGAGTTGTCCTCAATATCTGTCAACATATATACAGTGTTCAAACAAACATTACCTTTTTTTGATCGGAACACCAGATAACAAGGTTGTACCATAGTCCCCATTTGAAATGCATTGAAAAAAGACACGATATAATACTTTTCATTCTTCCTTTCAATCACATAAACACATTCGAAGTCGTAAGATCCTGAATATTCGGAATAATTACGATACAGTAGAGAATCAATCATATACGATTTGCCAGAAATGATGATTTTTTCTCTATAAGAGGTGTCAATTACAAATTGAGGAACATCATTACGTATTGGCTGACGAACCTCAAATTCGGAAAAAATGGATGAATACAGGATAACTGTGTCATCACAAACTCTATGCATCATGGATAAATGAGCATATTTTTGGAGTCTTTTTTGAGAGTACAAGCTGGACGGTGCGAGAAGACAAGCAAAACAAGCCAGCAACAAAATAACATTCATTTTCATAATACTAATATCTGTAAAATGTATGGAAGCCGCCTTTGGATTGGAAACTAAACTGTACTTTGGCTCCCGTTTTTATCTTGTCCGCGTTTTCCACGTAGGATTTTGCATAATCACCTCCTAACCAAGCTCTACAGCCATTAGTGGGATCACTTACTCCTGACACAGATTTTATTACCGCCGCAATTGAATTGGTGAACCGGGCTTGACTATTAAGGGACTCGGCTTCGCTTGCCCGTGCTTTCGCAAAAGCTCGACTGTTGGAATTTCCGCAGCCAGGTTGACCTGTGAAATACCCTGAACTAGTGTAAACTATGTTCCCATTAGTACCTTTTCTGCTCATTCTTATTTTTATTTCTTCATAAAAGCCCCCTTTGGAGGCGTTTGCAATATTATTTATTGCTGCTGCATAATACTCAGCGACACTTGCATCTAATGTTTTGGAAGCATCTCCAATGTTTTGTACTCTGTTAGTGATCATTTCATAACTTCCTCCACTTTCACCACATACCCAAGTGGCGCGATCTAGCAACTCAGAATTACTTATAGGCAATAAAGATTTGTTTTTGGCACCAACAACATAACCATCCGCATCTTTTGTCACAGAGGTCGCCGTATAAGCCAAATCATCATTGTTTCTATCTCTACCTAACCATTTCCCATTTAAATCATAATAGTCTCCTATTTCCTCCCCATTCGGATCCACCAACTTCACCGGGTTATCCGCGCAATACACATACGGGCTTAGAGAAGGATATTTGTCACTCATCGGATCCACACTGAGCCCAATGCTCAAGTCGCTGCTGTAATACCTTGAGCCAAAGTAAGAAAAACCCGTTTCCGAGTCCTTTTCTTTGGCGGAGAAGGTGTGCGTCTGCGCAAAAGGGGTGGCGGATGGCCGGATGTGGTATGTAAAACGCTGGCTCATATCCTGTTGTTTGACGGTGCAAAGGTAATGAATTTTTCAAAAACCGTGAAAAGGCTATTTTTGCGCCACCCCTTTCTATCGTGTCGTCGTTTCGCGGCGACCCCATCCCGTTCTCCGTGGCAAGCCTCTGCCGCGCCGCGACTTGCGTGGCGCGCAGCCCAGCCCCCACATTGCGCTCGCTACGCTCGCTTATGCGGGGTTATTGAGAGGATGTCTCTTCGAGACATTGCACGCCTCTGCCGCGCCACGATGGTGCGTGCGTGGGCCCCATTCCTACAGATATGCAACGCCTAACGGCGTTAGGGGAGGGGACAAAGAACTGAGAACATAGAATGGAGACCAAAGAACAGAGAACAAAGAATCGGAAACCGCAAATCGCAAACCGCCAATCGAAAAAATCACTACCTTTGCCCCCGCAATGAACCGTTCCCGCACATATAACCCCACCATCTCCCGCCGCGTGCTTCCCGTGCCGCCCGCCCAGGCGTATATGCCCGCTGGCGGGACGCAGAGGTACGGAAGCAACCAAAAGCCAATAGCTAACGGCCAAAGGCCAATAGCCAAAATCCAACGGCCAACTCCCAATCCCCAATTCTCAACGCCCCGCTGGACGCACACCTTCTCCGCCAAAGAAAAGGATTCCGAAACTGGTCTAAGCTACTTCGGCTCACGGTATTACAGCAGCGACTTGAGCATTTGGCTCAGTGTGGATCCGATGAGTGACAAATATCCTTCTCTAAGCCCGTATGTGTATTGCGCGGATAACCCGGTGAAGTTGGTGGATCCGGAGGGGGAGGATATTGTGCCGTCCAATAAATTTATAAACTCCACATATTTTATTGTTTTCCAAAAGATGACGAAAAACAATGTATATAAACAATTATCTTCCAGATTTTCCAACAACGATAATAAACTGAATTTTCATTTGGATTACAACACGAATCCATTCACATCAAATGCTGGTCGAGATGGAATCAACAAAAGCATTTTAATAAGGGAAAATGGAATTATCATAAGTGGAGATATTTTTTCTGAATATGGAAGACCAAATGGAATAGAGTTTTCAGAAATTGCAAAGGTTCAAGTACTACTACATGAGATTATCCATGCTAACAACAAGTTAGACAACATTCAAACACCCAATCATGATGGATTTGACAGAGAGAAAGTTCTCTTGGGGCTCATTGAATATAACGAAACAAACAATTTGGGCTATTCAAATGATGATTTAGAGATTCTTTCTTGGTGCGGACTAACGAAATCAAACGAATTTAAAGAATACATAAACAGTCAATCAAGAAAAAATGGAAATTCTGAAGAAAAAGAAATACAAGCTTTTAATATCCGATTGAATTTGTTATTAATTAATAAGGCTCCCGAAGCCCGTCAAGAAGATTAATCATGATTAGACAACTGTTTTTTTTGTGCGGTTTCTTGTTCTTAGTGTCAATACACATTTCAGCGCAATGTAGAGAATATGTGTTTGATTCATATAATGAATGGAGTGACACGACATTCTATAACCCATTAATTATAGAAGTGATACATTATAACCACAACACATTTTCCATAACAGATAAATCAACATTTCAAATGTCATTTGACAACTTGTTTAAAAAGAAAAAAGGGAAATGGTATGTCTCGGTTAATAACGGAAAAAATTGGTTTCTTTTTTTTGATAAAAAAAGGAATCAGCAGGGCCCGTTGGATATCAATGGATACAAAATATTGATTATCTGGCAAAAAACAGAATGTAAGGATGGCAATCAGGATATCTATTGTTTTAAGTATAAACCATATAATGACATTAACAATCCTATCATTGTCAATGACAGTACGGAGTTCTACTATGTTGATTGGGATAAACCATTTTTTTATTTCACATATGATGATGGAATAATTGGTATAGAAATAACAGAGTGCATTCCGGCTCTTTTCATTAGACAAGATAAAATATATTTAAAAGAATGTCTGTTTCTGTTTGACAGCAGGTTGTTCCCCGACTAATGCATCTTGTTTTTTGTACACAAAACTACTTTATGGCTCAATCATATGTTCTTATACTGTAGCCCTCCGTTCTCCGTGGCACGCGCCTGCCGCGCCGCGACATTGTGTGTGTGTGTGTGCGCGCGTTTCTACAGATATGCAACGCCTAACGGCGTTAGGGGAGGGGACAAAGAACTGAGAACATAGAATGGAGACCAAAGAACAGAGAACAAAGAATCGGAAACCGCAAATCGCAAACCGCCAATCGAAAAAATCACTACCTTTGCCCCCGCAATGAACCGTTCCCGCACATATAGCCCCGCCACCCGCCGTGCGTTTCCCGCGCTGCCTGCGCAGGCATACGTGCCCGCTGGCAGGGCGCAGAAGCGGGAGAGTGTACTGCAATTGGCCATGACAAACAGTCCGAAGTAGTTATTCCCGATGCGGAACTTGATTGTTTTTTTTACCCCAAAGCCTTAACATCTATGTTCAAACTCATATACAGAATCTTGTTAATATCCATCGTGGTTCATGCCGGAGCGAATTGCCTGAATGCCCAATTTGACGCAATGATACCCGACAGCACCTACATCTCAGCCATGTCCAATATTGATGAGCTCAAATTGTACAAGACTGTGCTGGTGTCCGAGAATCCGTTCCTGTGCATGCGCATCGCCACAGAAGAGTATCATGGTGAGGCCGTCGTCAGCTTTAAAGATTTAAAAAAATGGTTTGAACGTAGCAACCGAACGGATAGTGTGTCTCTTTCGGAATTCTCTTTGGCGATTTTGATGGGCGACACCCTGAAGACAGGTCTCCATGGCTTGACATACCACAAGGTTGACAGCATCATTCCATTGAAAGACCTCAAGCAGAGTCTGGATACATGCTTGAGACAATGCAATGCCGGAGTGTTTGACTACAACTTGATTGCCAGTCTCTTTCATTACCATATATTAATTGAGCGATTGGATGAACTGGCATATGATGCACACCCATATTGGAGGTTCTCTTTTTATTATTACAATGGAACCGAAAACTCTTTTAAGCAAACAAACAAGCTCCTAAATGAATCGTTGATCCTTTTTTTGGACTCGATAGATGTAAAAGATGGGTTCTATCTTGCTATGAATAAAGATTTTGAACCGTCAAATTCTTTTCAATCGCGTTATGGAGAATATGTGATCCGATACTTTCCATGTTGGACCATCTCACATGGCAAAAAGGTCCCCAAAAATGCCAATGTTGTATTGATGGATTCTTTTCGGGTGTATGAAGGGGATTGCATAGTATCATATATGTTTTTTAAAGCGAAAAAAATCACAATAAAAGGGAAACGCCATTATATTGCCGAAGTGGCTCAACAGAAAAGTTATCGATATTCCTATGACAAAAAGCAACTTGATTGGGTCCTTCTATCTCCTCGCTTGGTTGAGATTCATTGATTGTCAAGACGATTATAATTGTATTGTACCCCAGAAATTGGACAAAAACTAACCGGGACGCGGGGAGATTCCGCCGCTCCTGTCCCGCGAAACACAATAGCGTTGAGCGGAATCCCCAAACATTCAGGGTACCGCAAACCGTAAATCGAAATAATCAATTCCCAATGACGAACTTCCTTAACTCCTTAGTTCCTTAACTTCTTAACTATAGCCCCAAATCCCAATTCCCGACGGCCAACCCCCAATCGTAAACCGTAAATCCCCCCATTTTTATTCCGCTTCTTCTGTTTATAATTTTTTCAAAATCGGACAAATACAACCGTCATTCTTTATATTTTTGCCTGCCAATTTATATTACAATGAAAAAGACCGTATTATTTTTATTTTGTGCCTGCTTCCTGCTCACCGGATGCGTGACCAAGCAGAAATACAATGAATTGCAAAGCCAATACAAGAAATGCCAGGAGGAACTGACCTACGCCAACTCGGAGAACCTGGACTACGCGAACGCCAAGAAACAGCTCACCGCCCAACTGGAAAGCCTGACCGCGGAAGCCGACCAGCTGAAGAAGGACACCCTCTCGCTGGCCCGCAAGCTGCGCCAGTCGGAGCGCGACCTGGCCAAAGCCACCAAGGACTACGATGACCTGCTCAAGGATTTCGGCGAGCTCAACGTCAGCAACCAGAACAAGATGAATGACTTGCTGAAGAACATCGACAAAATCAAAGACGAACTCAATGCGAAAGAGAAGCTTCTGAACGCCCAGCAGGATTCCCTCGTCGCCGCTAAGGCCACCCTGGAAGCCAGAGAGGCCCGCATCCAGGAGATGCAAGCCATTTTGAACCAAAAGGACGCCGAGGTCAAAGCCTTGAAAGACAAGGTGAGCGCAGCCCTGAAGGGCTTCGAGGGCAGCGGTCTCAACGTGCATGAGAAAGACGGCAAGGTGTATGTGTCGATGGACGACAAGCTGCTGTTCGCCTCCGGCAGCTGGACCATCAACGAGCAGGGCCTGAACGCCATCCGCAACTTGGCCAGCGTTCTGGAGAACGAGAAAGAAATCTCCGTGCTGATTGAGGGCCACACCGACAACGTGCCGTACCGCGGCAACGGGCAGGTGAAGGACAACTGGGACCTGAGCGTCATGCGCGCCACCTCCGTGGTGAGAGCCCTGCTGAAGAGCGGCAATATCGAGCCGGTGCGCCTCTCCGCCTCCGGTCGCAGCGAATACCTCCCCATTGACACGACTGACAACGCCGAAGCACGCGCCAAGAACCGCCGCACGGAAATCATCCTCACCCCCAATTTGGACCAGCTGTTCCAACTGATCCAGAACAACTAACATGCGGTTCACGGAGACGCTGCTGGCCTGGTACGACGAGCACAAGCGCTCCCTGCCCTGGCGTGATCAGCACGACCCCTACAAGATCTGGGTATCCGAAATCATCCTGCAACAGACACGTGTACAGCAGGGGTGGGACTACTATCTGCGCTTCATAGAGGCCTTCCCCACCCCACAGGCATTAGCGGAAGCCTCTGAGGAACAAGTCCTTCTGCTATGGCAGGGCTTGGGCTATTACTCCCGTGCCCGCCACATCCACGCCGCCGCAAAGCAGATCATGCGCGACCACAACGGCATTTTCCCAAACAAATACGAGGACATCCGGGAACTGAAAGGCATCGGCGACTACACAGCAGCGGCCATCGCCTCCATCGCCTTCGGGCTACCCTACCCCGCCGTGGACGGCAACGTGCTACGAATCATGAGCCGCATCTTCGGCATCACGGACGACATCGCCCTGCCTGCCACCCGGAAAGCCGTCACCGACCTCTGCCTCCAGCATATCGACCGCCAGCGGCCCGGCATCTTCAACCAGGCCTGCATGGACTTCGGGGCCATCCAGTGCGTGCCGCAGAACCCGTCATGCGACGACTGCCCGTTTCAAGAAGAGTGCTATGCGTATCGGAACCAACTCGTACACATCCTGCCGGCCAAAAGCAAAGCCAAAGCCAAGCGGGACCGTTTCCTTCATTTCTTCCTATATATATATAATGATAAAACCATTTTGGAGAAACGGACGGGGCGCGACATCTGGCGCAACCTGTACCAGTTGCCCGTGGAGGAAACCCCGAACGATGAGGATATGTCGGATGGTAAAGTATTGGAGCTGAGAGAGGTGCTGAGTCATCAGGTCATACACGCCCGTTACTATCTCCGGCAGGGAAAGCCGCTTCCCGCCTTGAAAGATAATCAGATAGAAGTGCCACTTGCCGAGATTCGGAACTTTCCGATGCCCAAGATCATGCTGCAATTTTTAACCCATATAGAATACTGATTCACTCTTATGGACGAGCGACAAGACGAATATTACATGCGGATGGCGCTGAACGAGGCCATGAACGCCTACGATGCCGACGAGGTACCGGTGGGTGCCGTCATCGTGCTGGAAGACAAGATCATCGCCCGCGGGCACAACCTCACCGAGACGCTGCGCGACGTGACCGCGCACGCGGAAATCATGGCCATCACGGCGGGCGAAAACGGCCTCGGGGCCAAATATCTGCGCAACTGCACCCTCTACGTCACGTTAGAGCCGTGCGTCATGTGCGCCGGCGCCATCATGCACGCGCAAATCCAACGGCTGGTATATGGCGCCTCCGACCCCAAAAGGGGATACACGCTCTACAATGCCGATTATCTTTCCAAATTAGTGAAAATCCGAACTGGCGTATTGGAAGAAGAGTGCTCCAGTTTGCTGAAAAACTTCTTCAAGGAGAGGCGTTAAAAAAGGATAGGTTCTTCAATATCGTTATTTTTCACCTTTGTCATACTGTGGTTTGACAAATTTTTCTTATTATTGCTTTCGTTTTGCAAAACCCGTAAATTGTATGATTATGGATAAAAAAATGTCGGCTGTTTTTGTTTTTATATTTCTGATATTCAGCAATATAGCTTTTCCCCAAACAGAAAATCCATACGCAGGCTTCGACCCGTCGTCGCTGAAGCAAAATGCGCAATACACGCGCAATTTCGCACCCAACAACTACAAACCCGATATTTTGTACAAGTGTCTGGCGGACATGATGGACCTGGCCCGCGCCCAATACCGCTTCCTCCCGCCGCTGGAGCACAACGTCCAGATGGACTCCACGGCGCAGTTCCAGGCTGACTATGAAGCTGTCAAGGACGAGAAGACCGAGGAGAACATGGCCCCCTACAAAACACTGCCCTACCGCCTGCGCAAGTACGGCCTCGCGGGTAACGGCATCGAATTAGTGGCGAAAACCAAAGCCTACCTCGGCGAGGTGGAATATACCTACTACGACCTCTGCCTGGCCACCCTGCAAAGCCTGCTCAAGAATGTCAAAACCGCCGACGTCCTGCTCGACAAGCAGCACTCCTTAGTGGGTATCGGCTTCAACACCGACATGATGATGAAGAGCATGTATTTCTCCGTCATCCTCGGCAACGACCGCACCCTCGGCTACAAGACCCCCATCGGGGCCAGGGACCTGCCCTACACCAAAGGCATGGCCGGCCTCAAGGCATACGACGACAAAGTCTGCAAAAAGTGCGCCTCCGAACCGGGCCTGGAAGCCCTTTCCGAATACATCAGCGTGAACAAGAACGGCGATGTTTATCTGACTTGCAACGACTATAAGAATCTGAAGAAACTCATCGGCAAAGAGGGCGACGCCATCGCGCTTGATTACGTGCAACACAGCCAGTACGACTGCGATGACCTGACTGTGGATTACGACCATGCGCACCGCGGCACCGTCTCCAAACCCATCACCTACGAAAAAATCTTCGAGGCAAACGAAAACGCCAACCTGAAATCCGGCAAGTTAGTGGCCAAGATCGGATCCGTACCCGAGACCATCGAGCTGAATCAGGATATGGACATCTACATCCTGGTGCTGAAAGAGGGTAACTGCGTATGTCGCACGATTTTCCCCAAACATATCGAGACCAAAAATGCCGATTACACCGAGAAAATCAATTTCCTGAAGGACATGACGGGCATCAAGAGTACCGGCGAATGGGTGCCTTCCACGGAGGACGGCGACTTCAGCATCACCTTCCCCTACGTGCACAAGAAAACCGACTACACGTGCGCCACGTTCGACTCGTTGCTGACCACCGTGAACGTGCCCGAATACACGATGAAGAAAATCGAAATCATCGCACACAACTCGCCCAATTATTATAAAGACGTGAACTATCAGAAGATACAGCAGAAACGTGCCGATTTTCTGAAGAAGAGCATGATGACCAAATATCCCGGCGTGGAGATCACCATCTCCTACGATTTCTGCTGGGAGCTTTTTAAAAAGAATATTGTAAACCACGGCGAGTATTACGACCTCAGCTTCCTGACCTTGGAGGAGGGAGCCAAGCAGCTGAAATCGGACAGCTACGCCCTGAAAGTGTTGGACAGCGGCTATCTGGCCCCGTGCCGCTTCTACGAAATCAAATACTACGTCACCTACCCGATCGAGACCAAGGACAAGGAACAGAAATTCGTCACGTGGAAATTCAACAACGCGATGGCCAACAAGAACAAAGGGCTTGCAATGGCCATCGAGAACTACATGATCGACCAGATGGAGAAGGGCAACTACTCCGCCGACCTGCTTTCGGAGATGAACATCCCGACGAAGAAGGAGTTCCAGACGTTGCTCAACAACCGTCTCTACATGCAGTACTATGACGAAACCAAGATGACTCCCTCCATCGCCAAGCGGATGACCACGGTATATAACCTCAACCCGGCCAACCAGCCCCTGCTTTTCAACATCACCGTGTGCGACGTGTTCCAGACCCCGATCCGCTCCGCCGCCGACATCACGAAGATACAGGCCAACATCGACAAGCTCTACGCCATTCCCGGCATCTCGAGAGAGAAGGTCAACAGCCTGAATATGGAGTTCCAGCTTAAGATCATAAACTATTTGGATACGGTTCCCGTGACGACCGAAACCGCTGCGCTTTCTGCTGCCACCTTCGCCAAGATCAAAGAGATACGCAATCCCAAGATGGACAGCTGGCAGAACGCTTACAAGTTAGCCTCCTATTTTGTGAAGAAGCATGACTACACGTACGCGCTCTCGTTGATGGATCCCTTCTTGGACGAGAAGAACATCGCGGAGGATTTCATCTTCTCCTATATCTCTATTGCCGCTCACCGCGAGCAGACCTACCTGAGTCCGATGTTCACGAAGGCCGTGAAGATGGCTGCCGAGCGCGACATCCCGCGTCTGTGCGGCCTCTTCGACAAGCTGCCGGTTTCTGTCTTGGAGAACGAGGCAGTGCGCGCTATCATCTGCAAGTCCTGCAAATAGGTTCATTTCCGAATTCCTATCTTTGCGCTGAAAATACTGTTTGATGAAAGACGAAAGCCAAATCACAGAAACTGAGGGCACAAACCCCAAAGACGAACTGTACGAGCATTACCGTTTCGTGGTCGATCCCGGCACGGAGCTGCTCCGCATCGACAAATATCTGTTCAACCTCATCCGCAACACCTCCCGCAACAAGATCCAGCAGGCGTCAAAGGCCGGCTGCATCTTAGTGAACGGGAATCCTGTACGGCAGAACTACAAGGTGCATCCCAACGATGTGATCTCCATCCTGATGCCCAGCCCGCCCCGCGACACGGAGGTCTATCCCGAGGACATACCCGTCAACATCATGTACGAGGATGATGACTTCGTGATTGTGAACAAGGAACCCGGCATGGTGGTGCATCCCGCCTTCGGCAACTACACTGGCACGTTGGTCAATGCGCTGTGCTACTATTTTCAGGACCAACGGCAAGCCGACGGCTCGCCCGTGAAGCCCCTGTTGGTGCACCGCATCGACAAGAACACCTCCGGCCTCATGGTGGTCACCAAGAACGAGCTGGCCCAGATGCGCTTGGCCAAGGTCTTCTTCAACCACGACCTCGAACGCAAGTACTGGGCATTAGTCTGGGGCGACTTTGAGGAGGACTCCGGCACCATCGTGGGCAACGTGGGCCGCCATCCCAAGGACCGCATGATCATGACCGTCTTCCCGGAGGATGACGAGCGGGGCAAGCACGCCGTCACCCATTGGCGCGTGCTCGAGCGCTTCGGCTACGTGACGTTAGTGGAATGCCAGTTGGAGACGGGCCGCACGCACCAGATACGCGTGCACATGCAGCATATCGGCCATCCGCTCTTCAACGACGAGTCGTACGGCGGGCACCGCATCCTCAAGGGCACCACGTTCAGCAAATACCAGCAGTTTATCCGCAACTGCTTCGCGCTGATGCCGCGGCAGGCGCTCCACGCCAAGTCCATCGGCTTCAAGCACCCTACCACAGGCGAATATGTGCTGTTCGAATCCGAGCTACCGTCGGACTTCCAGGCGGTGATGGACAAGTGGCGCGACTACGTCAGCAGCCGCCCGATGGAAGAGAACTAATGCCCTATCCTCTCATACTGCCGCAAAAACTCCCGTCCGACAGTCTCGACACTGAAATTCCGGACCGCATAGTCACGGATGGCGGTGCCATCGAAATCGCGGCAGTGGTCCAGCATGTACTGCAGTTGTTCCAAGAGGCTCTCTTCGTCCTTAGGGGCGACCAGCCGCCCGCGGGAAGGGATTACGATTTCGGGGATGCCGCCCGCACGCGTGGCCAACACCGGCTTGCCGGCAGCAAAGGCCTCAATCAGCACACAGGGCTGGTTCTCATAATTGGAGAACTGCAGCATGAACGCGCACCGACGGACATGCTCCGCCACGCCCGCACTGTCCATTTTACCCAACAACCGCACATAATCCCCCATTTTATTTTCTTCTATAAAATGCTCTACCTCAATATTCTGCAGGTCGTGAATGATATCGAGCACAAAATCCTGCCGTACGTCACGCAGCTTGCGCACGGCACGAAGGATGCCCATAACGTTCTTGGAGGCATCCTCCAACGAGGAGACGTGCAGAATATGGTACAGGCCGTCGTCGGGCAACAAGGAGGGGCCCGGCATGAACAGATCCGTGTCCACCACGTTGTTGACGTGCTGCCAAGGCACCTTCCGTGCAAGGCCTACGGTATCTGATATGGCATGGTGCAAATCCTCCGACACCGTGGTGAGCAAGGCGGCTCGGCGGTAGGTAAACCGCAGTTGCAGACGCTGGAAAAATGTGAGCTGATGACGGTTTTGTGGCTGATAGACAGACCAGTGCTCACTGATAATCAGCGGGATACGATAGCGAATGCTGAGCCAGGCAGCCAACGTTCCCATCGGCAGGGCCACATGCAGATGGATGATGTCAGGCTTCCCATACTGGCGGACAATGTGTCGGAAGGCTTTGTCGTAAGCGCGAAAGAGCGACCATTTGGTATGCCTGGAGACGTTATCTATAGGATAGAATATCACCGCATCATCCAACAGGGAAGCCAATTCACCCTTAAAGGCCGGCTCCGTATGGTGCAGCACGATGGAGCGTGTGTGCGGAGCCACGGCGGCAATCTGCCGGAGGATAAAATTGCCATCCAACGGCTTCTGCGGATTGGGGAACCAGGAAGGGATATGCAGGATGGTCATTTCTTACGGGTACGGTATGCGGTGAGTTTTTCGTGTAAAATATTTTTCAAAAGAAGCCAGTCGGCGCGGGTGATGATGAAATCGCGCCATGAGGCGGAGGTGTGGCCGACAAAGCAGATGAGCGTGAAGACGAAAGAGGCGAAATAGGCGGAGGAGGAAATCCATCCGGCGGTACGCAAGGCCTCGGGCGCACCCGCGTGCGCGGCGGCGGGCAGCCACGTGAATCCTAACGCCGCCGTGACAGCCAGCCCGATAAGAGAGCCCACCGCGTTGATCCAGTACTTTCCGTAACCGGCAAAATGGTGTGACAGCACCGACATGCAAGCCAAGAAGACCACGCCGGGCAACAGGCTGCAGATGACGGGCTTGGAGGCGGCAAACTCCGGTCCGAACACCCAGGCGATGAAGCTGGCCGGCAGCGCCCAAAGGAACAGCACGGCCAACATGGCGAACACAAACACGATCTTAAACAAGCCAAGAGTCAGATTCTTGGCGTATTCGTGTTCGTGGTTATTGGAAATGCGCGCATACTGCACTAAACAGATGCTCTTGGGGAAAATCCAGACCGCCTCCGAAATGCGAGTTCCCAACTCGTACAGGCCCAATGATTTACGTCCGACAAACCCTTCAATGAGGTAATAATTGAGCCGGTAGGTCAGTAGCTGCGTCAGGTTGGCGATTTGGGTCCAGAAGCCGAGCTTCAGCATCTCAGCCAATAGGCTGCCCATTCCGTCGAAACAGGGTTTTCCAACATGGCGGGCGATGTAGAAACAACTGATAATCGTGGGCACCAGATAGGAAAACAGGAAAGCATACAGGTACAGGTCCACCACCGGCAGATGCCCGCAGGCACGACTGATCAGAATGGCGGCACCGAGGAAAAGGATAAGCAGTAGCACCTGAATCAGCTGGAGCATATTAAATTGTTTGATATCCTCCCGTCCCTGCATAATGCCAGTATGAATATAGAAAAAACTGTAAACCAGCGTAATGGCAAGCAGATGCAACGTATATTCGGTGGGAATGAGCTTGAAATGGTACAAGAGGGTGATGCCGCCCAGATTGCTGACAATCGCCCAGAGATAAGAGAGGAAGAGCAGCTGGAAGATGTTTTTCTGCGGAGTGAGGAACACCAAGGAGGTTCCGCCCACGAAATTCGACAGCACCTGCAACAGGGTGAGGCCGAGGATGACCAGCGCGATGGTGCCAGTGCCCTCCGCCCCGAACGTGTTGGTGTTGATGATGACCACAAGGAACATCATCAGCATGGAAACGACACGCGTCAGGAAGGTGTTGAGGATTTTGTCGAACATTAGGATGGGTGTCGTCGGACTATACAATAATATATTATTGGTAAGGGTTAAGCACGGTTTCCATCTCGCGAAGTTTCTCCTGGAGCATCTCGGGGGTGCGGGCTTCCATGAGGAGACGCAGATAGGGTTCCGTGTTGGAAGGGCGTATGTTGAACCACCAGTCCTGGAACTCGATGCGGTAGCCGTCGAAATCCATCAGGGTGGTAGGCTCCTCCATGGCGCAGAAGTGATTGCGCACGGCCTCCATAGCCCCTTTTTTATCCTGAATGGTGAAATTGATTTCGCCGGAGTTGGCGTATTGTTTGATTTGCCGGATGAGTTGTGACACAGAGATGCCCTGCCGTTTCATGTCGCTGAAGACGTGAAGCAGCACTTGGGCGGCGATCATGGCGGAGTCAGAATAGAAGAAGTCGCGGAAATAGTAATGTCCGGCGAACTCCCCGCCGAAAGCGCCGTCAATCTCGCGCAGTTTCAGCGCGGCGTAGGCGCGTCCCACACGCCATATCTCGACCTCGCGGCCCATCTTGGCAATATACTCGGAAACGGATTTGGAAGTCCGGATGTCCACGATGACTTTACCCGGGTAGTTTTTCTGTTGTATAAAATAATGTCCCAAGACGGCAATCATCAAGTCGGGCGGGATGAAGTCGCCATGTTCATCCACAAACATCACGCGGTCGGCGTCGCCGTCGAAGATGACACCGATATCGGCGTGCGTCTCCCGCACCTTATCCTGCAGGGCTACAACGTTTTTCGCCTCCAAGGGATTAGCCTCGTGGTTGGGGAATGTACCGTCAAGGGTGTCGAACAGATAGGTGGGCGCGGTGCCGAAGATGTCCTTCACCAGCAGGGCGGCCATGCCGTTGCTGCAGTCCATGACGATGTTGAGATTGGAGAGGTCGTGGTGGTAGCGGCTTTGGAAGGCGAGGTATTCATCTTTCACAGGATATGGGATGATGCGTCCTTTGGTGGCGGCGGGGGTCACGGGATCCTCTTTCACGCGGCGCTCCAGCTCACCAAGACCCGAATCGAAGCCCACGGGCAGGGCATTGGTAGTGGAGACCTTCAAACCGTTGTGTTCCTTAGGGTTATGTGAGGCGGTAATCATCACCGAAGCGTCGAAATGGTGCTGCGCGGTGAAATAATAGACCATCGGAGTGGTGGTCATCCCCATGTCATAGACATCGGCGCCGGCGTCGGTGATACCACGGGAAAGGGCCTCGAACATCTGCGGCGAGGTGGTGCGCATGTCGCGCCCGATGAGCACCTTGCCGGTTTTTAAAAGCGAGGGCAGGAAATAGCCGAATTTATAGACTGTATCCAAGTCGAAATCCTGGCCGAAGATTCCGCGGAAATCGTATGCTTTGAACGCACCCATATTGAAAATCAAATTATTGGATTAATAATGTCCGGATGTTGGAGTTCCGGTTCCTTGACCATGTTCTCCCAACGGAGGTAGTCATGGTTCTTGATGTCGAAAAGCAGATTATAGAATGTTCTGGCCCAATAGTTCCGGGCTCCGAAGCCGCTGGGCGTCTTCATGAATTTCTCGCACAGCACCACTTCCGAATCGGCGGTTTGGAGGATGATGACCCAGATGGAGGCCGTCTTGGTCATGGAATCGAACGACTCCACCACGAAGGTGAGGGCGAATCGCAGCGTTGTGGGGAATGTGTGCTGGGCGACATACGCGCGCAACTGGTCCTCGTTCAGCTGATCTTTCAGGCCCAGGTTCGAAACCACGATGTTGGAAGCCTTGGCCGTCTTGTTGATCTTGGTCACTAACGAAAGGTCGTACTGCATGATGGGCTTGCGGAAGCTCATACGGATGTCGTATTTCTTCTGGTCGTTGAGAATCAGCTTGTTCCAATCCTGGAAATAGTGCTGCATGATTTCTTGGGAGAAGTCCAGCCCCTGACGCGTGAATTTTGCCTGTGAGAAGTTGATGCCTAACCATAGTATTTCCCTATTGCTTAAAAAGTCTTTGAAAAGGGATTCGTTCAAGTACATACTGGCAAAGGATTTAGGGGTGCGGACCTCTCATCCGACTGAAATGAGATTCGCACGGCAAAAATAGTAAAAATCTGCCAAAATTGGCGGCGGAAAGAGATAAAAAAGAAAAGGGGCGGAGGAAACTTATTGTTTTCCGCCGAACAAAGCGGTTTCCACAAGCTCGCAGATGATATGGCCGATCATGATGTGGCTTTCCTGAATGCGAGGCGTGTCGGTGGAGGGCACATTGAGCAGGATGTCGGCGTATTCCTTCATCTGGCCGCCGCTTTCGCCGGTCATAGCGATGATCTTCACGTCCATTTCTTGGGCCACTTCGAAGGCTTTTAGGATGTTTTTGGAGTTTCCGGAGGTGGAGATGCCCACGATGACGTCGCCTGGTTTGGCGGTGCCGCGCAGGAGGCGCGAGAAGACGAGGTCGTAGCCGTAGTCGTTGCCCACGGCGGTGAGGTAGGAGGTGTTGCAGTGGAGGGCTTCGGCGTTGAGGGGCGGTCGGTCGAAGTAGAAGCGTCCGGAGAGTTCGGCGGCGAGGTGTTGCGCGTCGGCGGCGCTGCCTCCGTTGCCGCAGAAATGGATTTTGCCGCCGCCGCGCAGCGACGAGGTGATCATTTGCGCCGCGTTATCAATGCGACCCAGAAAGTCATTATCGTTCAAAATCGCCTGCTTCGCAGCGATGGATTCGGTGATGGATTGGGGGATACGGGGGGACATGATTTTACTTACAATGAGAATGAGAATGAGAAAAAAATAAAAACGTAAAGTAAAAAACGAGTTTTGACTATTTGTAGAAATTGCGTTTGAAAGCCTCAAATTCGTCTTTCCCCAAAATAATTCGTCTCCAAAAAGCACGAATGAAACCTGTTCCATACCCAATTAGCTGAATGAAAGAAGCAATAATGGAAAGGAATCCTATACGAAGACTCTTTTCTTTTATGCTGGCATCGATGAAAATCATAAGAGCATATATGGCAATCAGAAGCAAAAACCATGGGCAGAAACATGACAGTATGAGAATGGCACACAACCCTAAGGTGAAAAGAGCCGGTAGAAAATGAACGGCTTTCAATGATTTCGAATGACGTTTATACAGATTGATTCGTGCAATTCCCGAATTATGGACTTGTTTAAAGAATTTTTTCAAATCGGTACGACGCTTATGAAAAACCCACGCATCTGGAAACAGACGGCATGTGTACCCACCGTCAAAAATACGTATGCTGAAATCAATGTCTTCTCCGAATCTCATTTTTGAGAAGCCTCCGAGCGTATTAAACACACTTCTCTTAATTCCCATGTTAAAACTACGAGGGTAGAATTTATCTAACTTCATTTTTCCGCCTCGAATACCGCCTGTAGTAAAAAAGGATGTCATGGAATAGTTGATGGCCTTCTGAATGGGAGAAAAAGAGGAATGAGCACAATCGGGCCCGCCAAAAGCATCGCAAGGATTGTTCTCCAACTCTTTTCGGATATTCGAGAGATACCCTTCCGGTATGATACAATCAGAATCCAAAATCAGCAGATACTCGCCATTGCTGCGTTCTGCTCCATAATTCCGACTTGGTCCCGGACCGGAATTCTCTTTGAAGAAATAGTGGATATCAAGTGAATCGTTGTATTTGCTCACAACAGTTTCACAAGGAACGCGTGAACCGTCTTCCACAACAACTATCTCAAAATCAGTCTTAGGATAGGTCTGTCGGGTGAGGCTGTCCAATAGTTCATCAATTTCATCTGGACGATTAAATACTGGGATGATAATAGAAAAAAAAGGGGCCATAGTATTGTATTATGAAGATTTTACAAAGGAATACTTCGCCATGATTTTTAAATGCGCCCGCAGGCGATCCGTTCGTTGAAGGCCGCAAGACCTCCGCGGTAGGGGTATGCTGTTCCAAGAATGATGATTTTCATAACCACGAATTTGAGGTGCAAAGATAGACAATTTTCAAATAAACCCAGCTTTATGGTTCAAAGTTCAAACGACCCAAACGCTCCGCTATCATTGTCTTATATCCCATTTTCATTTCCAGAGGAAGAAATGATCGGTTAATCCAATCATTCCATTGTTCTTCTGTGGTATGGAATTTTTTTAGCATATTTTGGATTACTTTTTCATCCAAACCGCTGTTGATCATCGCATTAATAAAATCTTGCAGTTTGATTTTCTTCTTCCGGGCATTGAGTGTTAATGCCAGTTCTTCTGTATCGGAGGGCATTACCAACAGCGTGTTCAACAAATCATACGCGGGCGCAAGCTGATAATTACCCGAAAATGGGCTATATAAGGAAAAATTCTTCAAATGCATGTCGCTGTTTCCTGTAATCCATGAAAACAAGACGATTTCCCAAAACCGTTCAAGGTCGAGTTTGGGAGCGGAGGAATAATGCAGAATCAGTTTGGCAATCTGCTCGTGCGACCCTCTATATTTGTTCTCTGTTAACTTCTCTGAGAGCTGGCACATATCCTCCATCGCGAGTTTTGCCCCTTTCGACGTTCTGTCCACTCTGCGTGTCAAATAGCATAACTGACCGTCCGCAAATCGAACAAGGGTATGCGGAACAACTTGGATTTTAGCCACTTCAGCCAGATGCATCGTCAAATCCTCCAGCTCGGGTAGATGAGGGTAAAGCTCCGTCTGGGGTTTGAGGATAAATCGTCCCCATAACCCGACAATGGTGAATCGAGACTCATGCTGCAATTTCTCAATGTCCATGGACAATTTCGCCTGCACGCCCGTCACGGCTGTCTGACTGCGTACAACTTCTTTGGCTAACTCTTTGATTTCCGTATGACGATAAGGGAATCCCGGGACGGTGGTCGTTCCGAAGAAACGTTTCGCGCATTGGGGATGATAATCCACCATTCCCTCATCCAATTCTTGATAACAAAACAGACATCTTGCCATAAACTACTGATTTTCAGGGTTAGTAATATCCACAATGCTCACTGCGCCGATACAGTCTTTGCAGCAGGTCAGTAGCAGCGACATCCGGTCACGGGGGTTAATTTTCCAATTGGCATGGACGATATCCAACAGCCAGCCTTCCGGAATCAGTCCGTCAAAGAAGGGGAACAGGACGTTGCTCGTGTAAGGTTTTGACTGCACCGGCATCATCAAACTGATGGGAATTCCGTTCTCCGCAACATACGATTCGGAATAGGCGAACGTGTATCCATTTTCGTCCTCCGTTAGAATCCCAGCCAATTTGTCTTGAAAATAGACCTCCGCCTGCTTCATAACTCACCCCTTTCTTTTTTTACGGGACCCAATTCCGCGCCAAACATATCCAGTACTATGTTCACTTTGTCCATACGCAATGTGGGTTTCCCCTGTTCCAAATCGCGCACAAACCGCAACCCGACCCCGGATTTTTCCGACAGGTCCACTTGGGTCAGATGGTACATTTTGCGCTGCTCTTTCACAAATCTTGCCAATTTTGTCTCATTCATAATTATATGCCTTCGGGTATAAAACATTTGAAAAACAGGATACTATATGCCATCGGGTATAAAATTGTTACAATTTTTAAATTTATACCTTTTCGGGTGCAAAAATAAAAAAATTTCTCTATGGTGTTCAGACCATTATTTTTCGTATTCTTGGTGCTTTTAAATTCGATTGTATTATATGACAAAGATTTATGGCTAATCCTTATGGGAAAACGGGTATTTAGCCATGATTTTCAAATGCGCCCATAACGTTTCCGGCAAACCAAAGTGCTTCCGCATAATCCGATAGCGTTCCTCCCAGGCTTTTTTCCGCTGCTGCGCAGACACGCCTGCAATCATGAAGCGGGAAAGGTAGTTGTCAATGTAACAATTCTGCCGGGATTTAGCAAGCACCTTGCACACCCAGTCATAATCGGCGGATATCCGATATTGGGGGTCGTAGTTTGGGGCGATCTCTTTTCTGACCAATATGGATTGGTGACAGACTACAAGGCCGTTGAGCAGACTTTTTTTCGTAAGGTTTTGGGGAGCTATCTTATGCCGTTCGCCACGGATATTCTCCTCCTCGTCAATGATGATAGATTGTCCGTATACAACATCGCAAGAAGGGTTTTGCTTGATTGTGTCCACCACGGTCTGCATGGTGTTGTCATCATATATTTTGTCACCTGCATTGATGAACCATACAAAATCGCCTTTGGCCAGGTGCAAGCCCTTGTTCATGGCATCATAAAGTCCTTTGTCCGGCTCCGTTATAAAGCATATTTGAGGAGAAAGTTCGGAATCCCTTTTTACAGCTTCCTCCAATGAAGCATACTGTATGTTATCGTATTGGCGGACAACATCTAGGGTACCATCCTTCGACCCTCCATCCACTATCAGATATTCGAATTCTTTGTTGGATTGGCGGAGAATGCTCTCAATAGTGTTTTTTAAAAAACGTTCTGCATTATAGGTGACGGTGATGACACTTACTTTCGGATTCATCTTACAAGTTTTGTGTTAGATACCAGTCATAAACATTTTTGATGCCATCCCGCAAGGATGTGCGATGATGCCAACCGGTGTTGTGCAGCAGGCTTACATCAAGCAGCTTGCGAGGAGTACCGTCGGGCTTGGAACTATCATAGACTATTTTACCTTGATAACCGACAGTCTCTTTCACAATGAGGGCTAGGTCGTGGATGCTGAGGTCCTCGCCTGTACCGATGTTTACGTGGCTCTCTGCGGAGTAGTGGTTCAGAAGGTGTACAAGAGCATCAGCGAGGTCGTCCACGTAGAGGAACTCGCGCAACACTTTCCCTGTTCCCCAAAGCACCACCTCCGGTTTGTTTTCCATTTTTGCCTCATGGAATTTCCGAATCATAGCGGGCAGCACATGCGAATTGTTCAAGTCAAAATTGTCGTTGATACCGTATAAGTTTGTAGGCATGGCGGAGATGAAGTCACAACCATATTGGCGACGGTAGAACTTGCAAAGTTGCATACCGGAGATTTTGGCTAAGGCATATCCTTCGTTTGTGGGTTCCAAGGCACCGGTCAGCAGGTATTCCTCTTTGATGGGCTGGGGTGCCATTTTGGGGTAGATACAGGAACTTCCTAAGAACAGCAGTTTCTTCACCTTATGCTCGTATGCCGCATGAACCACGTTGGCGGAAATCATCAGGTTGTCGTAGCAGAAATCCGCAGGGGCCTGGCTGTTAGCCCAAATGCCACCCACCTTGGCGGCAGCCAATAAGACATATTCCGGCTTTTCCTGGGCGAAAAAACGGTTCACTTCTTCTTGGTTACGCAGGTCCATCTCGGCATGAGTACGCACGATGATATTGTCATATCCTTGACGCTGAAGGCTTCGCATAATGGCGGAGCCCACCAATCCGCGATGCCCTGCCACATATATTTTTGCATTCTTTTCCATAATTTTCTGTTTTAAACAAGATTTAAATCATTCTGCACCATTTTCTTTACCAATTCCTTGAAAGGAGTCTTGGTAGGATTCCATCCTAACATTCTTTTCGCTTTTTCAGGATTTCCCAATAACTGTTCCACTTCGGTGGGGCGGAAATATTTGGGATCAACCTCCACTAAAATGTCGCCAGTGGCTTCATCGATACCCTTTTCATTCTCGTTTTCACCTTCCCAACGGAGGTTGATGCCGGCTTCTGCAAAAGCCAACGTGCAAAACTCCCGCACAGAGTGCATCTCTCCGGTGGCAATCACGAAGTCTTCAGGAACCGGATGCTGGAGAATCAGCCACATACATTCCACATAGTCACGGGCATAACCCCAATCGCGCATCGCATTGAGGTTTCCTAAATAGAGCTTTTTCTGTTTGCCTTTGGCGATGCGGGCCGCTGCCAAGGTGATTTTGCGTGTCACAAAAGTCTCACCCCGCCGTTCACTTTCATGGTTAAAAAGGATGCCGTTGGCGGCAAACATACCATAAGCTTCGCGGTAGTTCTTGGTTATCCAGAACCCATACATCTTGGCCACCCCGTAAGGCGAGCGCGGATAGAAAGGCGTGGTCTCGGATTGCGGAACTTCCTGCACTTTTCCGAACAATTCGGATGTGGAAGCTTGGTAAATCTTGGTTTTCTTTTCCAAACCCAGAATCCGAACCGCCTCCAAAACGCGCAATGTGCCAATAGCATCCGTATCAGCGGTGTATTCGGGAACATCAAAAGAGACTTTCACGTGGGATTGGGCCGCTAAATTGTATATTTCGTCCGGCTGTATGGATTGTATAATGCGTATGAGGGAAGAGGAGTCTGTCATATCGCCATAATGAAGATTAATCTGACGCTTTTTCTTCATATCCTCAATCCACTCCTCAAAGTAAAGATGCTCGATTCGGCCTGTATTGAAATAGGAGGCCCGGCGCATAATGCCGTGAACCTCATAGCCTTTCTCTAATAAAAATTCGGCCAAATAGGAGCCGTCTTGTCCTGTGATACCTGTGATTAACGCTATTTTACTCATAAAAATCCATTCTGAAAAATTATGATGCAAAAATACAAGTTTTTTTGATAGAAAGGGAAGTGTTTAAGCAGAGAATAGCCATAAAAAAACTGCCACCTCTGACAAGAAGTGGCAGTTGATGGAGAGAACATTCAAAGTTTAGTGACTATGCCTGGACCTGAGGTTCTTTTCTGCGCTTATAGATACCCCAACCGCATCCGGCCAGTATTATCAAAATACAGATGACGGATGAGATATTACTGATTTTGCAGCCTAAGATTCTGGCGTGCGGCACGTAGTTGAACTCGATTTCGTGCTCGCCAGCGGGTATCACCATCGTTCTCAAAATATAATCTGAACGGAAGTGTGGCACCTCCTTGCCGTCGATATGAGCGATCCAGCCACCTTTGTCATAGAACACTTCGGAGAATACCGCCAATTGTTCTCTGGATGCTGAAGTTTTGTATTTCAGCTTGTTGGGCTTGCAGAGGATGTTGACGATGGTTGCGGTGGTGTCGCGGGTGAAGTCTTTCCCGGAAACATAATCCTTATATCTTTGATCAACGACGGCCACGTTTTTCAGGTCGGTTTTCCCGAGAGCCAAAATCTCCTCATCAGGGTTGGCCACTATTTGAGCTTCATTCACGAACCAGGCGTTGCCGAAACGGTACGGGTTTTGCAGTGGCATAGTTTTGCCTTCCCCAACCGGGACAATCACATACTTGGTGTTCAGCATATTCAGCACTTGGAACGAACTGTCCGAAGCCGCTTGCAGATTACCTTGGGTCCTAATGATTTCACGGTAGAGATTTTGCATCTGGTCGCCGATGTAGAAATCGATCATATCCTGATAGCGTCGCAATTTGGCTGGGCTGTATCCACCGATGGATTTGTGGAAGTAGGAGGTTTGAGATTCGTTGAACGTATTGCTGGCCAGATTAAGTACACGGTAGTTGATGTCCGGGTCCTGAAGGATGGCGTTGTCGGCTTCGGTGGCCACGATTGGTGTCTCCGCTTTCTTTTTGGAGACAAAGTGGTCATCGTTGAGATAACGTTGGGCAACGGGCCACATATCGGCGAGTACCAGCACGATAAGGGAGACACCTGCAATCCATCCTTTCTTGACAATGTTTTTGCAATAGAGAGCCAAAACTCCAAATGCAAGGGCGATGAATACCAGAGAACGGAAGGCGTCTTTCATCAGCATCGACTTGCGGTAGTTAATGAGAATGTCCATAATGTTGTCAATTCTGCCTTGATCGAAGCCGGCAGAGGCCAGTTGCTGTTGGAAGTTGGCGTCGCCCGTGCCCATGAAGGAGAACATGGTCTTGCCGAGCAGCATCACCAGCAGGCAGAGGCCTGCGGAGATAGCCGCGCTAATCCAAGTGTATTTCCATGCCTGCTTCTTGTCAATGTTACCACTGAAGATGTCCTTGAGGGCAAGCATTCCGAGAATGGGCATAGCCACTCCGGCGATGGTGAGGGCCATAGAGGGAGTTCGGAATTTGTTGTACATAGGAAGGTGGTGGAACAGCCATTCGTTCACAGGCATCAGGTGTCGTCCCCAGGCCAGTATAAAGGAGATGATGACAACTGCAATTACCCACCACTTTTCGGGGCCTTTTACCACAAAGAGGCCAAGGATGAAGAGGAAGCAGACAATGGCTCCCACATAGACAGGACCGGCCGTAAAGGGTTGGTCGCCCCAGTAGGTGGGCAGGTAGGGAGAGCCGTAGCCGGCGTTGCGCAGCTCGCGCACGACAGGGTCGCTCTTATCCAACACGGCATGACCACTACCATAGGCGTTGGGCACCAGCAGGGTGAAGGTTTCGGCCTTGCCATAACTCCAAGCGTATGCGTAGTCAATTTCAAGTCCGCCTTCATTAGGCTTAGCCTCAGCATCGGTTTTCTTACTGTCAGGCACAATCGTAAGCTCCGACCCGCCACGCATGGTGTCTTTGCTGTATTTGTAAGTCGGATATAAGCCACCAGCACTAGGTATCACACCTAAGAAGGCCGCAAATAAAAGAAGTAAAGTAGCTTTAATAAAAGAAGTAAAAGATTCTGTTTTTCTAATGCTTTTAACAATAAAAGAAACAAAATAAGCTAATACTACACATCCAATGATAATTGCGGTATAATATGATATTTGTATATGCCCTCGAGATATTAACACACCAATAAATATCATAGAGACTATCGTACCCAGAATATATTTCCCTCTATATAACAACAAGACACCACCTATTGCAGGAGCCATACAAGCCATCGCATATACCTTCGTGATGTGCCCAGCATCAATACTTATTAAATTAAAAGATGCAAGAGCATATGCCAAAGCACCAATTAATGCTAACCACCATTCGGCTCCTATGCATAACATAAATACATAGAATCCCAACATAAGAGCAAAGAAAATGCCTGCTGACAGGTACGGTAAACCACCTCTCAATAAACTTAAAAAGGTGTTATAAATATTATAGGCGGGTTGACCATACACTGTTTCCATTGGCATTCCACTAAACATGGAGTTAGACCAACTAGAATACTCACCGCTCTCCTTTTGATAATCAACCAATGCTTTTGTCATCCCAATAACACTAATCTGGTCTCCTTGTGGAAGATTTTTCCCATCAAAAAACACAGGATTGAAATATATAACAGTAATGATATACATCAATAAAATAGCAACAATATGTGGCCGGCTTTTTTTAAAAATCTTATTCCACTTCATAATAATACAGTTGTGATTAAAAAATTATTCAGATAACTCTGCTATTGCAACTAATGTAGCAAAATATGTGGCAGGATAGAATGACGGCTTCCCAATAAGAAGACGTATTTTCCTAAACACTAATCTTATAAATCCCAAGGAACATCTATTTGCATACAATATACGGCTGTTTTTAAACCCAGATATATGTAGAATTTTGGTTATAGTATATGGAGAAAACCAATATCTGTGATCTGAATTAATAACTTCCTCTTTGTTACGAATATTTCTTACGACATTTGTACAAATTGCATTAGGAACAGTAATAATAATATTTTTTATCCTACCAGCATATTTTTTTCTAATTGTTGAGATGAACAAAGACGGATCATTGACATGTTCTAAAATTTCTCCCAATACAATGTAGTCCCATTCACCTGATTTGTTATTTAAAATATCTTCCTCTAAAATATTAGCACAACATGTGTTTTTATATCCTAACTTATTTTGGACATAACTAACAGCTTCTTGGTCAATATCAATCCCATAACACTCAGAACAAATGTTGTCCAATAAGCCATGTAACCAGCATCCTTGTTTTATTCTCTGTTCTATTAATGGCAAATGATCTGTAAATCCAAGATGTATGACCCTTTTGTCTTTGCAAAGCTGCAACAACAAATCATTTCTTTTGATATCTAATTGCGGCGAAGACAAGTCAACTTTTAGGGAATCAGTGAATTGACTCCCGCTAATATAATTTTCAAGCGCTTCTAAATTATTTTTGCTTTTCATTAGAATATGTTTTTATTTGATTGAGGTAAATAATTTCTCCCATTTTTTACAGGTGTTTTCCAAGGAATACCTTTCAGCAGTATTTATTGAATGTGTTTGTAATAGCAATCGCTTGTCTGAATCTGTCATTACATCAACTAATCCATTTACAAAAGATTCAATGTCGTTATTAGAAATGATTAGTCCATCATATTCATTCTCAATAATGTCATATACTGATTCAAAACTATCAAAGACAATAGGAGTAACACCTTGTTGTTTAGCTTCGTTCAAAGTCATTGGAAAACCTTCAAATTCTGAAGTCATTATAAATATGGAACTTCTTTTGTAATAGTCCATTGGATTTTGCCAACCTTCAAAGACAACTCTTTTGAGATTTAATTTCACAGCATATTCTTTTACAAATGCCTCATCTGGTCCGTTACCTACTATTCTCAAAATCCAGTCGGAACATAAATTCTTTTTTTCTATGATGTCCCATATCTTTAGTGCAAGTGTAATTCGCTTAGCGTGTTCTTGAAATCGAGTCACCATCAGCACCTCTTTTTGTTTAGTGTGAAGTAATGAGGTAGGGAAAAAATCATCAAAAACCAGAGGATTTCCAATAGCTACAATTTTATTGTCATCTTTTCTACCTGCAACCTTATAATACATTGGAACATACATAGATGATAAAACTACTATATTATCGCAATTATCAAAAGGAATTGAAAAATGAGGTTGCATTTTTTTTCGAATAAACGATTGAAATATTCTCATTTTTCTTGCAGATTTCAGAGATATAAGCAGCAGTTTGTTACTATACCATTTTTTTTCAATTTTATCTATTAAATCCAAAAGAAACAAGTCATAATATGGCCTATTATGAAAAATAAAAATCATTTTAGTTTGAGTTTCTTCTTTGAGAAATTCATAGAAATCACTGAAAAAATGATAATTAGCTTTAGATCCGACTTTGCTACATATTATAAAATCAATTTTTGTTGATCGTAGAAACGAACGTAATGTAGAAAAAGACGTGTTATCATGCAATATGACCTTATCAAAAACAGGAGATGTTGGTTCTTTAGAAGGAAAGTGATACGCTAAAAAGCACTTCCAATTGTAAAATTTCTTAAAGCCTTCTGATAATCTCAAGGATACACGAGATACGCCAGCACCACTATTTGTTACATTATAATCATTTAAAAAAAGAATATTCATAAATCTTGTATTCTCTAACTAAAACATTGATATTTTTTCCAGATACGATATAAACTCCTCTAACGAGGGGAGCAAAGGTGAGGTTACGGTGATTATTGGTTCTGAAGGCATTTTTTATAAAAAATTGAAAATGCAAAAATAATGAAATAATCTATAAGTAACGCCATATGATTATGAGACCAACTCCATCTTCTCATACAACTCCTCCCATTTTCCCACAATCTTTTCTATTTCAAACTCTTTACTCTTTTCTATGGCGTTGTAAGACATCTGCTTACAAGTTGTTTCATCTAACATTAAGTTAGTAAGTGCCTCCGTAAACGCGTCAACATTGTTGTTAGGCACAATGCACCCATTGTAGCCGTCTTCAACAATGTCGTGCAGCGCGCCAAAAGAGTCAAAAGCCACGGTGGGCACTCCCATTTGCGACGCTTCCATCAAGGTCATCGGCCAACCTTCGGCAGAGGATGTCATCAGGAAAATGGAGGCTGAACGGTAATACTCTATGGGATTCTGATGTCCCGTAAAGGTTACGCGCGTCAGATTCCATTTTTTCACCAAATGCTGATAGAAGTTCATAGCCTCCCCAGTACCCACCAAAGTGAGGGTCCAATCCGTTAGCCGTTCATCTTTCTCAATCTCACGCCACACTTTGAGAACCAAGGAAATGCGCTTGCTAAATTCATCGAAACGAGCCACTACCAAAACCTGCTTTTTCTTGTTTTGAATGTCTGTATCTGACGCAAACTCGGCAAAAGTCAAGGCATTGCCAATCGCTTCAAACATATCGGAATCCTTCAATCCAACGATGTCAAGATAGGATCGTTTATAGTTTGAGGAGAGCAAAATCACTTTGTCGCAATTCTGGTATGGTACAAGATATTTTTTTCGAATCAGTCGATACGCAAAGGGCTTGACAAGTTTTCGGGTTGATGTTATCAGCCATCGACGCAATTCTGTAAGAGGGTGCTCGTTGTGAGCTACGCTATATTTAAGCCTCTCCCAAGTCCCATATGTCACTGTTTCAAATCCAGGACAAACATGGAGGCAATAAAAAACCTTAATGTTGAGTTTGTGAGCAATCTGATATATAAGCGGAATGGTGCAAAGGTTCTCTTTTTTCAGAAAATTGATTTGCACAATGTTAATGTGATTGTCAATTAAAAACTTTTCAAATTCATTTTGATTGAAGTTTCTGCTGAGCTTTATTCGTCCGCTGAACTCTGCAAGTGATTTGTCCTTGGGTTGGTATTCGTAAAATCCAAGATAGCATTGATAGGATGGCTTTTTCATAAACTGCCTTGACAGAATATAGACCACCCGATTAACCCCACCGCTGTTGGCGGGAGAACAATCAAAGCTATTAATAAAAAGTATGTTCATCAGAAATTATTTTCTCAATTCTTCTTGAAGGATATTCATAATCTTTTGTGATGGTAACACACCATCTTTAGGATATAGGAGTTCGTTGCAGAATTTTTCGCGTTCGTCACGCATCGTATCTTCCTCTCCCAGTACAACGTTGTTGATGAAGGATTCTATCTGTTCGATATTTTCTGCATGGTAATGCATATCAAAGCATTTTCTCCCGAATGGGTTCCAATGTGTGAGCACTTCAGGGTCGCGCACCATAAAGAGAACTGGTTTCTTCGTATAGAGATACTCTGCAGTAAACGAAGCGCAATCGTGAATCATGGCATCCGAGGTCTTGAACAAATCCATATAGTAACCCTGTTCAAGCTGAGTATTCTCCATTTCTTCCCACTTCTTGTAATAATCTTCGGTTTTTTCCTTACCCCAAATGTTAATCAGCTTGAATTTCAGTACTGGATGGGGCTTGAAGGCAAACTGCACTTTGTCCTCGTATTTTTTTGCAAGTTCAAGCATCAGGTCACAATAGACCAAGAAATTGGAAAAATTAAAAAGATAATCCACCGTATGATGAGGAGCCCATATAATTCTCTTTTTGGGATGATTTTGAGGCCTCCAAACATCTTTAGGCTGATATGAAGGGTCCATCAATTTTTCGGTGGCAAGCGCCCCAACCACTACAGCATTGTCTCCTTTGCAGAGTGAATACTGCTCGGCAAATCCCTTCTGATATTCTGTTTCAACTAAAAACTTCCATAACAAATTATTGAAAAGAAGATTGAAATTTGTTCTATAAATGTCAATACAGCAGATGCCATAAGGGGCGTATAGCGTGAGTTTGTCTTTGAATTTGTAAATGTGATATTGAGGCAAGGTGTCTTTGTAGGGTTTTGAGAAGAAAACGATGTCCGGATTCAACTTTTTCCTGACATTAATCCATTTTTTCTTTTCAAAATCGAATGCGCATAAATAGTTATAATTCTGCTTTTGGGCAAACGACACAGCTTTCTGCATCACATTGAGGCACTCCGCCTTGTCGTAGATCAAATGTACATTAAAAGGGGATACAACCACGATGGGTTCAAACCCTTCGGATTTTTCCATGAGCCGGTACAGGGAATCGTATTTCCAAACAGATTCGTTTTGTAAGAAAAAGACAACCAAGAATTTTTCCTTGTGAGAATATTGGACTTTACATTTTTCTTGCAATTTCCGAACTCGTCGGACTTCCCTTTTTTGTAAAGACGGGAAAAGAGCAATGAAAAAATCATGAAAAGTGAAAGTCTTATATAGAGTGTCTAAGAACGAAATTCCTTTAAACCCCTTGATTTTGTTAACGATAAACATGATTTTGTTCTATTAAATCATCTTCCTGAATTTCTTTACATTATCCCCATAATAATTATCTCCGGAAGCCATTTGTTTTTATTTCTGACAAATAATAATAAAAGCTAATTATGAGATCAAACAAGCAAAAATATCACGTATAACCATCAAATTTTCTTAATTTTCACATCTACCACTTGACCAGTAAAGTCGGAAAGGAGTGTACATATTGACACTTTTGCCACATCATCGGCCTTCAACAATGTATTATCCGGTTCAACGCCAAAGTTTTTCACCCGCATGGGCGTTTTAGTACGTTCTGGATTGATCACATTGATACGTATGCCATCAGAGTCCCATTCCTGAGCCAGCGCCTGTGCAAAGTTAACTGCCGCCGCCTTGGTTGACGAATAGAGGCTATAGAACGCCCGTCCGCGGGTGTAGGAACTTGATGTGAATAGCAACAACTGGCCATTGGATTTTTTCAACCATTCGTATGAAGCCATCGCAACATTCACCATTCCCCAATAGTTGGTGTTGATTATTGCTTTTATAGCTTCGTGACTCATGGTCATCAGCGGCTCCTTCATCAGTATAGCAGCACTATTCACTACGTAATCTATACGACTCTCTTTATCAACAACATCTTGAATAGATCTCTTGACACTCTCGGCATCGGCAATGTCTGTGCTTGTAGTGGAACGTGAAAAAGAATAAACCTTGGCACCATTCTCTATTGCCATCTTCACAATCTCTTCTCCAATGCCAGAATTGCCACCAAAAACGACAATCACTTTGTCCTTCAATTGCGAGAAATCAGCATCACCATGCACAGTGGTGCCTTTGAGCTGGAATAGTTTATCAAGCAGATAGGAATCTTCCTTGTATGTCAGTTTCATGTTGGATTCCTCTCCGGAAACAACATAAACAGGAACTTCAGGCATGTATTTTATCACTGTTCCACAATCGTCGGTGGAGACAAACGAAGGATCTTGCAATGCACGACGGTAGGCTTCCTTAATCACTGACAGACGAAAAGCCTGTGGCGTTTGACCCCGGCGTAAGAAAGCACGTGGTGGAATAGAGGATATCGTGTCGCCAGCGGCATTTACTTCAATGATTGTATCAGTGGCTGGAACGGCAACATCAATTGCCTCATGTTTGGCAAGGGAAGATATCACATCATCAATGATACGTCTGCTCACTAATGGCCGCACAGCATCGTGTAATATCAGATTGACATCCTCCCCATCGTAAGATTCGATAGCTGACAATGTGGACATATATCGCTCTGCTCCTCCCTTAAGGATTTTTTTTAGCTTATGCCACTTGTTTCGAAGAATAATGTCCTCCATTCGATCAATGCAGGTCTCGTTCATCACTACGGCAATCTCATCAATACCATTATGGCTCTCAAAAGCGTCTATAGTATGTTCGATGACTGTCTTGCCGGCCACTTTGTAAAACTGTTTAGGTGTCGAATAGCCCATGCGACTGCCTATGCCGCCGGCTAAGATGATGGCGATATTCCGATTTTGCTTGTCTTTTCGTGAATTGTTCATTTCTTTTTAGTCGTTCACTTCAAAACTCATTCACAGGATTTGATTTTTCCCTGTTTTCAATATGTAGACGCATGCCAATCTCCAAAAATTTCCTAATAAGCATCCGCGGCGGCAAAGATACAACTTTTTCCGACACGAATGGCGGGGGAGAAAAAGGAGTAATGGAGTGGACTGAGAGTATAATAGAGAACAATTCCATACGTATTAAAAGGATGTCGCTATATGGTATTCTAAACAAATGGATTCTCATCAATAATATCTAATTCTTCTGCCAAAATATTAAATACTCTTATTGAATTTGCCCATCCTCCACAGCATTCAGGACTTAGAGCAATTGTTAGCACAGCTATTTTACGCATTGCTCTATTGAGTTCCTGGGCAAATGACTTAATATAACCATCTGAGAATATGCACATTCCTTTTGAAAAGAAATAATCTATATCAAGGTTGAATATGAAATCTTTGCTCTCACGTCCTACCCAATATACAATGTTATCATACAATTCAAAAGGAGTGGGATTATAGTGTATATTTAATAGAGGGTGTTTGTCACACACTCTTTCGTGACAAGCAAAAGAACTCTCAGAAAACCATTGGGGAAAAAGATACTGAATTTGCCTAATATAATTATCCCATCGAAAAACCTTATACTTGAATTGTTCTCTACAAAATTCAAGATTCGTATAATCCTCAATACTTATATGGGGATTTTCTTTTAGATGAACGAATAGGTCATAATTTCCACCATCACATAAATCATCGTGTTGGTCAATATGAAAAAACAATATGATTCTTTTGAATCCAGTTCCTGCAACCATCCCCATCCTGCAGCCAAGTGATTATCCATTATATAAGTTTTAGGGTAGTGTAACAAGAAATTTAGATTTTCACTTCCTGAATCTTTTTTATACAAATTGTTTGGTATATGGATAATGGTTTCCATGGATGATTACAAATTATTGAATTACTAACATGTATTTCAGAATATCTAACTTGAGGTTTGCGAAAAATTATGCTCATTCCCGATTTTCAATCCCAATCCCCAATATTTCAACCTTAAAACCCATACTTTGAATCTTTGTGACATTTTCTCGAAATATGGATTTGGCCAAAAAAGGTATTTGAGGTCGTTGCTCAACAATAGCATCACCATTCCGACAAAGTATCAAAAAAACAATAGTATAATCAGAAGCCTTGAAAGGATTTCCTATAGAAAAGTCCATACTTTTCTCACAATCCCTCTGTTGCTTGTCTATTTGACTCTGAATTTCACTTCGAATATCCTCATCAGTTATTCCCATTACTGAAACCAACCCTTGATTGAATAGATGTCCCAAAGGTTGAGAAGCCCCATCATATATCTTAGCGTGAATGATTCGTTTACTATATGTTAGCAAATCACAAAATTCAAACTTTCCTGAACCTTCTGGATGAATTAAAACTTTATCCATTACAAGAATGGTCTTCGAATCACAACAAGCATTGAATTTACCCTCTGATTCTCCATGCCATCGTTTCAGTTCAGGGATTTTAGCAATACCAATGCTACTGTAAAACTGGTTAACCTTTTCTAAATAACTCTTTGTAACCTGATAAATGTTACCATCAGAAATTATAAAACAATAATTGTCCTCCTCAAGCTCTGCATAAACACAAGAAAAAAGCTTCAGCTTCAGACTATTATTGCTCTCATCATCGAATTCGATAGTTACTTGTGTTTCTTTAAGGAGAGTAATGGTATTATACACGTCAAGAATAGTTTCAGATAACTCTTTGTATTCATTGTCCCCGATTATGTATCCCTTAACAGTAATACCATCCTTGATATATTCTAAAGGAAGATTCAGAGCAACTCTGCCATTCTGCCTTTTTGATTGTAAAAATCCATCCAGTAAATTTTCTACTTTTTGAATATCAGAAGTTTCTGTTAAATGTCTGATATTACTTATATACTTAACCCCATTATCGTTTTTGCTCATATATTGGTCGTACAATTGTTTTAGAAACAAGTGCAAATTATTGACATCGACCTTTGCAGACATAGAAACCGAGTCTTTTCCTCCAATCGTACGATTCAGCAACAAATCGGCACTTATATTGTCTCGAACACGACCTTTAACCGATGTAAGGATATCAGTATTCGCATTAAGAAAAAAATCGTTTTGAGCAATTTCTGTAATTGAATTTACTGTCTTACTTTTAATATTACTATCGTAGGTTAATGTACACATACTGATCACACGAGATGGGTCAATTGCACGTTGGCTCGTGTTAAGACCAAACTCTTTTTGTATATAGTCTTGTTTTAGTATATAACGTCCTGCTCCGAAAGCGACAGCAAAGGTTTTCAATTTCCCTTCAACATCAACTTTTGTCAAGAAAATAGCTGCAACCGATTTCGTTTTAAACAAATCGGCATTTTTACCCAATTTGCTTTCTCCAAAAAAATTCCTAACCCATGAAGGATAATAATCCTTATCCTTTATTTTATAATAAAGGCATCCAGCTCCAATCTTAATTTTAGAATTCCTACATTCTTCAACAACTAATTCATCCAAATCAGAAAGATCATCTGTGATTAAATAGACTGAGAATGTGTTGACTTTTGTTTTATTCATGTCGTTTTTATTAAGAATAAATCTTGCACGCCAACTACGATACTCTATTAGTTAAGCGAAATAAAAAGGAGTATCGCGGATATTGGGTTAGCCTTGATAATTAAAATCAAGGAAAGGAAACTATCACTATGTGTCATCAAGATTCCTCTAACATCACGTATATCTCTACAAGCTTGATTATTTCTTTTCCAAAGTTATGAATGATCATAGTAGAGAAAGGCGAGGAGCTTTCGGTATATTCAATTAATCGTTGAATAAGTATTTTAAGTGGCTGACAATACTCTTTTTTGTAATTGTCAAAAAAATCAATTATTAAACCAATGATTAAGGTCACATCTGCTAAGCACCGAATCCTATTTTCAACCAAATACTCTCGCCTATGGGATGTGGAAATTTTGTTGTTTAGATTTAAATGATCAATAGTATTTTTGCCTCTATCGATAGACCCTGTGTGGCTATTGTGAGAATATAGAAGATACCCTACATAATATAATTCTTCTTCAATCTTATTTTCTGCCGTTTTTTTCCATGTATCACTGGTGTCAAGATAGTAATTTGGAGACATAATATCGCTGGGATTCTTTTTGTTCTTCAACGTATTACATATCTGACAAGAATAATGCAGGTTTTCAATTGATTTTCTGTATTTTTTATATTGTCTTTCTGATTTAGGATAGAAGTGTTCAATATGGTAAAACGAACCTATTTCAGGAGTACATTCACAATATGCACAACATCCATGGTATAAGATTCGTATGTTTTCTCGAACTGTGGGGTCTTTGTTATAATCCTTAGACGAACAAAGTCTTTGACTTGCATCTATCACCAAAGGGTCGGACAGCTCTTTTGCAATATACTTCATTATTCTTTTTTTATTTTGCGATACAGATCATCTATCTGTTTTTTGTATTCGGAGATGTGGGTGATTGCCTCCAATGGATCACAATTCTTAGCACGCATATTGCGATCATTTAAAATTCTCTCAACTTTATTTGTGAATTCCGGTGTTCGATAACTAACTCCAAAATCATCTAACAGTAACTGTTCTAAACAATATGAATTTATGTCTTTAATAAGCTCACTTTTGAATCCAGCATCATCTTTGGTGAAGTGGAGCACTGCATTTCTTTTTTGGTCAGCTTCCTTTGCCACTTCCATAATAATCAACGGCGAGTGTGTGGCGATGATAAAATGAGAATTCTTGAATCCATATATTTCTTCCGCAATTATCTTAAATATTTTAAGAAACTTCTGTTGCCATTTCGGATTTAATGATGTTTCTGGTTCATCATAAAAAATGACAAGGTTTTCTGCTTTATTATGTGGGACTTCAGAAAATGCACCGAGGAGATTAAAGAATTCTTGTTGCCCTGAACTCATTCCTGAAATAGGAACCTTTTCACTTGTAACAGAAAGCCGTATTAAACCTAACTCGTTCAATAATTGCACAATCCAAAATTCTTCTTTGGGGATTGAGAAAATATCATTGCAAAGTTCTTGTATCCTAGATTTGATTGAAGTAGTATTAGGTATTGTATATTCGTTGTTTGATTCAACAATTTTTGTTTCCAAGAAAAATTTTCTTACATTTTGCACCCATGAATTACTAATTATTTGAGCACAAAGTTCTTGTATTGATTTTGTGTTTTCTTTAATGAACTGCCTTAGAAATGTTGAGCTATAAATAATAGCACACTCCCTATAACTGTCACTTACTTTATAGGACTTTATAGAAAGATCACTCACAGTATCAATAAACGACTGCAAAGTAAGATTGTGATATTTTAGCATGACCAGTTCGCTTTTGCTAGAGTATTCCGACAAGAAAGTGCCTGTATAGGATATGGGTGTAGCCAAGAATAGCTCATTCTGAATTAATGAGTCAACCCTTTGTCTTTGTTGATTAGTTAGGTGTGCATAAGCATTGATAAACAATGACTCTAGTTCACGTGCATTGGGATGAAGTGTTACCGCACTGCATATTTGATTATTATTCACAAATCTGTTATCAAAATTAGGTGCGAGATGTAACACAAAAGCATTATTTTTATCTAAGAAAGGCTCTCCAAGTGCACTCCCAATCATATGAAATTCCCCCAAATATTGCCATCCATTAGCAGGAAACACTATGCGATGATTTTGATTATCAATGCCAAACAATGTGGATATTTCATGATTCCTGTCATTTTCATCCGTGTGTACTCCTTGACGATTAAAATCAAGAGCTAAAATATTTTTAAATAATACACTTTTTCCAACACCATTTTCTCCAATGATGAAAGTATACCTATTTTTACTTTCTATATCATTGTCAACCTTCACCTCCATGAGAGACTTGGGTCTATCTATATCAGTATCGGAATTAGGCTGACTATCAGCAAACATATCTATTATGGAACTTCCAAAGATAGAATGTTGTATGGTTTTAATACTATGAATATACATCTTTGAAAATAATCTAGACGTATTAAAATATTGGTTTACTTTGACATTTTCCAGCCATTACTCTCTCGCCACTTTATAAAGTCGGAAGGTGCAAAAAGGTGATTATTCACTCCTCCCATCAGCCGCCCTATCTCCAACCCCTGTTACCCCACTCCGATAACTTGTCAGCGCAAAACACGTTATTCTTCATACAGTAACTACTTGTCTGAAAAAAACAAACCTCATGCCACCTGTATCCCCATCATTGTCATTTCACGTTCCTTCTCTGCCCTACTTTGTTCTACATATATGCAATACAATTGTTTCAAAAACAGCTTCTCCAATGCTCCCATTGGGATATGTTTCAATGCCAAATCCACTAAGTCTTTGCCCAATTTTTCTATTTTGTCCAGCGTATTTTTGTTCACAGTCCCTTCCATAAGATCACTTTCAATGTCCATCACGTCTTTCCCCTGAAAGAAGGCCTTATACATACCCAACACTTGCTTGTCTTCCTCCGTAGCCTGCGGCAGTGCCATCAATGTGTCGTAGAAACAAAGTATTCTTCCTATTCTTTCCACAAAATCATCATGCCAATTCTCAATGTACTGTCTCCGTATTATATAGCGCGCCATTTCATCCATCACTCTGCCTCCCATTTACGTTTTAAAATTCTTTATTCCATATCATCAATACTATTTCAGAACAAATTTTCATTTTGCAAAAGTACAAATAATTTTCAATTTAACAATGTGCAAACTAAAATTTAATGATCGAATCATAGCTTTCCACCAACCGCCGTACAACCTCCGTCAACCCCAACTCCGAAAACGTTGTCAGCGCAAAAATACTCCTTTTTATCATTTTCTTCCTCAAATGGCAATAGCCAACTCATTACCGCCAATCGCGCCAGTCCCTCCCGTCGGGCAAACGGGCGCCGGCCATGCGGCCGTGCGGCACAGGCGGAGTTAAGCTACAGGATACAGAGCGCACAAGGAGTGAGAATGAATAGCTATATGGTGTACGACAGTCGTGTCTATCGAAATTTGCAGTTGCTCCCATGCAACTGAGTTTTTTTCTACTATGCGACAAAGATATTATAACGCTACAAGCTTATAAGGATTCGTAATCACATGTTGTCCATATTTCCGCAAAAGAGAAAGCACATCCGAACT